>Ga0163148_10000329_pt1 | contig 63515 bp, 44 predicted proteins | sample OliLakLV19MP7P2_FD_148606 | JGI IMG/M metagenome (GOLD analysis project Ga0163148, IMG submission 148606) | Freshwater microbial mat bacterial communities from Lake Vanda, McMurdo Dry Valleys, Antarctica- Oligotrophic Lake LV.19.MP7.P2 | ecosystem: Environmental > Aquatic > Freshwater > Lake >... | reverse complement strand
GAAGGGGGGAAAGGGTTTGGGGGGATTAAGGGGCAAGAGGCAAATATGCAAATTGGCGAAGCGGCCATTGTTTGAATCAGAATTCACAGAATTGGGCGTCAGTATTCTGGAAATTCCGAAATTCTGAAAATTCCGATTCAGACAAAAAATAAAGTCCGAGCCTCAAATCTCCAATTTCTTCCCGTCTTTCCAAACCTCGATAATCCCGGCAGCAGATGGATTTTGCGTCTCCACTACAATCATCGCGTCATTGAAGGCGGCTTCAAAACTTTTCCCTTCTCCCAGACCAAGATAAAAACCTTGTGAAAAACTGATCGCAGCGGGATCGGCAATCGGGAGGTTGTTGCCGACGACATACATCCCAAATTCCGAAATAACTTGTGCCTGTGCAGCCGTATAGCAGGCGTTCAGGATAACGATCTCTGCCACATTTCTTAATGGCCGGAACAATCGCTGCAAGACCGATATTGACATCGGTTGCGTGCGGTTGTCTTCTGTCGTAATGATAATACCATCCGCGTTTCCATGACCTGAAAAATGAATGATATTGGGTCTGTGGCTTATGGCCCGCACCAGCTCTGTAATGGTTACAGCAAACTGGGGTTGCAAAAACAAAAACCGATCCCGTTGCCCGCCCCGCTCTAATTCTGCTTTGATCAACCGATGCTCCCGGTCTGTCTGTATCCGGGACTGGTCGTCGGGGTTGGCGGCGACGAATAGGATTTTGGTTTGGTCTTTATGTTCGTCCGTTTTTTGTTCTTTCGGAGGTACGGGAGCCGGGACAGGCGTAGGAGGTGCTTCCTCCAAATCGCATAGTTTCAGTGCGGCTTTCGCGATTTTTTCTCGTTCGAGCTTTGCATTGTCAAAACTGATGACGTTACGCCTTTCTTCACTTTCTAAATGATTGAAGCGGCCTTGCAATTGAAGGACCTCGTTGTAAAAAGAAGGAGGTGCAGTGATAACGAGTGAGGTCAACGCTTCCTTTAAACGCGCCTGGGCAATCAATTTTTTAATGTCTTCCATTTGTGATCCACCGCTTTTGGTTTTAATTATTTTGTCTATTCCCCGAAGACCTTCCGGGTGCATTCCGTGTTCTCCTTTTGCAGACAGGCACCAGTTCAGCAGGTGAAGGTCAACTGCGGCACCAACAGCAGCCGGGACTTTCAGATTTCCAAGCTCTCGCGCTTCCTCTATTTTTTCGACGGAGACAAAATCCGATCCATTGGGAGAAACCAATATGTTTTTATTGGCTTCGCTTAGCTGAAAAAATCGCAAAAACAATTCGGCAAGAACTTGCTCGTTCGGCTCCTTCAGCCAGACTTCGATGGTTTTATCCGAAAATTTACATTCCGCAAATACTTCCATCCCATTAGACTCGTGGGTGAAAAACATCCCGTATTTCCAAAAATCATCTACTGCCTGTTTTCCATATTCGGCAATGAAGCGATGAAATACCAGCTTGGGTAAAAACCTTGGAAACATGAGCTTAAACCCTAAAACAGGCACCAACCTTTTTTGTCGCGCTAATGCCACCTGATTGGCATATTTATCTGGCAAATACTGAATGGCATAGAAAATATCCGGCTTGTCTTTCGGTGAAAAAATCAGTTCAAATGCCCGCATCACCTCCAGCAATTCTTCCGCCAGCAGGCGCTTATTTTCTGCTTCTGCTGCCTTTGCTTCCAATACCTGCACAACGTGCTCCAAATCAAATTTGCCATGATTCGTCTTTACATGTTCGTTGAACACGGCGTAGATCATATCCGTCACCCAGGTCGGTTTGATGAAGACGACATCTTTCAGATTGGGAATATTCGAGTAATGGAGCAATATCCCTATGTCTGCCAAATAGCCTGTCAGGGTTCCCAGTTCAGAATCCGACATGGAAGGGTCAATGTGCTGGCAAAATGCGGCGTAGTCTTCCCACGTCCACCGGTATTCTTCTTTGAGCGCCGGGCGGCGGATTTCGTCCCGAATTTCAACCCAAAATTTGCCCAGGCTGGAGGCAGTAGCGGCTTCCTGGAGCCTTTTAAGCAATTGCCTCCTGAAAATTTTAAATTCGTCCGTTTTTTCGCCTTCACCTTCATGTACCCGCTTTACGCAAACGCTGTAATTCCGCCGGGGTTCTATGGCGTATTGTTCGAAGATTTCATTTTCCACGACCTCAGTTTCCTGGTCTTTGCTTTGAACTAACAAAATTGGACTGGTTGGGGCATACAAGCGGATGTTATCCAACCAATAGTCATAACGATAGTGGTCTAATGGCTGTTTTTCCGGTTTCCCGTTTTTGTGGATGTCGGTTTCCACTAAACCCTGCACATTAGTCGCTTCGTTCCAGAGCAGGCAATAAACCGCGTTGTTTCTCAAAAACAGGCGGTGGGTGGCGTGGTAGTATTCCTGCCCGCCAAAGTCCCAGGCGTTAACCGTCAACCCTGTGTCGTTTCCGTGTTCGTCGGTTGGATGCCATACGCTGACCTGAATGCCGTGGGTGGTGTCTTCTTTTTCTTCAAAAACACCGTCGCGCAGGTATTTAATCAACGTTGTTTTCCCCACCGAACTGTTGCCGACCAGCACCATTTTAACCTCATGGTTTTCAACCTTTCCTTTTGAATGCCCAATCAGGGTGTTGCGGACATCTTTGACAACGTTGCCGCCTTTTTCGTAGATTTCCTTCGGCAGGTTGCCAATGGAGTTTCCTTTCAGACTCAGAAATGCCAGGTTGGGCAACCTTTCAAACAAGTCCTCTGGAAAAGTGGACAACTGATTGTTTTCAAGATACAGCGACAGAAGGCCCGGATATTTTTGATGGAGTTGGATAGAAAGCAGCTTGTTGTCCTTCAGGTGCAGCGTATCTAATTTATCTAAGCGCTCGTTCAGCAATAAGTGCAGTAGTTGGTTCCCTTTCAAATACAAATAAGCCAGTCCGTCAAACCCGCCAGGCAGGCTAAACGCAGTCAGTTGATTTTCACTCAAATCCAGCAACAACAAGGCTTTACAGCCGCCCTGAAAACGGATTTGTTTCAGTTGATTCTTTTGTAAATACGCTTTTTCTATTTGGTCAAACCCCGCCTGAAAATCCAGCGCTTCCAGCACACATTCGCTCAGGTCTAAATATTTCAGCTCCGGCAATGCCTGCTCAAACTGCACCTCCGCTAAGTTTTTATTTTCGCTCAGGTTCAGGTAGTGCAGATCAGCACACTCGGCTGTTATAACAACGCGGTGCAGCTTTTCCGACTCGCTGACGTTAATGGCCCGCAGCTTGCCCTGCGCATCGCAATGGTAGCTGTTGTTGTGCTGGAAACGCACCGCGTCGGAAGGCTCGGGCAGGTTTTCGAGACGGGTGAGCGGAAAGCCGATCTGGTCTTCGATTTGCTGGATGATGGCGGGTTTGCTGGCCATGGTGGTTTTGTTTTTGCCGGACCAAGTGAGGGTGTCACTCTAAGCGACGCCCTCACTATCGCTGCCCGAAAAGTCAAAAAAATCGCCGCCTTCGGCGGAAAAAAAAAGTTTTAAAAGAAAAAAAAGATAAAGGGTAAAAGGGTAAAAGTGATAAAGGGTGATAACTACCGAGCCAGGCGAAAACCGATATTGTTGAACCTGAGATCAGCAATGTCGGCGTTGCGGTCGGACACCCGACAGCTGTAACCGCTGTTGAGCCAGGACCCGCCACGAACCACGCGGAAGTTCTGCTCACCACCCTTCACCCAGGCGCTGCCATCATCCGGGGCACCTTCGTAGTTTTCATGCCAGACATCCTCACACCATTCCCTCACATTCCCGCTCATATCATACAGCCCCAATTCGTTCGGGAATTTCAGCCCAACCGGTTTTGTCTCGCCATGGCTGTTTTCATCATACCAGCCTACCTCCTTTAGCTTGTTGCTGCCCGCGTATTTGTACCCATTGCTATCAATCCCTCCGCGTGCCGCAAACTCCCACTCCGCTTCGCTCGGCAGCCGATACCTTTCCCCTGTCAATTGGTTGAGTTTTTCAATAAATTCCTGCGCATCGTCCCAGGAAACCTGCTCTACCGGGCGGCTGCCGCTGCCTTTGAACGCCAGCCACTCGGGGTCGCTGCCCATCACTGCCTGCCAGAGGCGCTGCGTGACGGGGTATTTCGCCAGGTAAAAAGAAGGAACGGTCACGTCATGGACGGGGCGTTCACTACGATTCCTCTCGTGATTGTCTTTGGGCTTGGCCATGCGGAAGGTGTCGCCTTCTATAAAAACAAGGTTGAGGTCGGGTAAGGGAGGTGGCATTTTGTCGTCCAGGTTCATGTAGCAGGTTTAGAATGACGGCTAAGGTATAAAAATCAGAGGAATCGTGATAGAACAAGCTTTATCGGTGCCATCTTTTGATTACGGCTATTTTTTGTCTGAATCAGAATTTTCGGAATTTCCAGAATGCTGACGCCCCATCCTGTGAATGCTATAATTCTGTGAATTCTGATTCAGACAGACTTGTCATCGTGAGTGCAGCAATCACTGCCTTCGTGGTAGGCTTGATCGCCACGGTCTAACGCTTCTTTCAAGGCATCGGATAGAACAAAATCGTCATCCTCCTGGATAATTTGCACGATGAATTGAATCAGCGAAAGTTGTTCCGCACGGGATAATTTGCGCACTTCTTCTTTGATCGTTATCGCTGTCATCTGTGGTAAGATTTTTTATGCTAACAAAAGGTAACTATACAGCCGCCTCCGGCGGCCATTTCTGTCCTCCAACAAATTTTGGGATGATTCATGCGAATCAGAGCTATATTGATGTTTTTGAACACCATCAATATCAAGGCGCCTCTGAGGACTCCAATATGGCGCGAAGTCTCACGGAGTAAAGGGAGTCTCGCGGAGTTAAGCGCCTCCGCGAGACTCCCTTTACTCCGTGGAACGCTGGGTCACCTGATTAGGTGGCGATTTTGGACGTAAAATGCCCTTGCCGCCGAAGGCGGATGTATAGTTACCAAAAAAGTAAGCAAGAGCGGGTTTAAAATCAAGCCTTATTTACCTTTGCACCCGGCTTCTGAAATTAGGGTAAATTTTTTTGGTCATCACAATTACTGCCATGAGCGCCAATAAATTCGACGATGCGGAGCTGACAAGTGAGGGTGTTACGACATCATCACCTCCCACGTATGATCCGCCAGCAACCTCGCTGTAGCCACAAAAGCCATCGGCATTTTGGTTCCCCATTCATTGGGGCCGATCAAGGAAAGGACGGAACGGCCGTTGGCGCGGCGGTAGAGGTGGTAGGTATGGCCGGTGAGCGGCTCGAAGTTCATTTCCGACAGGTAGATCTCTTCCGAAATAGCTACCCGATCCTGGATGGCTTTGGCCTGGCGGGCGAGCAGTTCAACCTGTTCGCGAATCTGGGCAATTTGGCGATCGGTTTGCTCGTACATGGCCGCCATAGCGCGCCCTTTCACCTTCCCGCGGTCAATCGGTTCGATCAACGCGCCGCCAACGGTGTGGGCGTAAGGCAGCAGGTGTGGGTTTTCCGCCACCTTGTCTTTATCTATCGGGTTGATGAACAGTTCTTTCGTTTGTTCCATATTTGCTGGTGTCATTCACTTCATCACTGAACCCGATGGAGGGGGAAAAGTTCAGGGGACATAACGTTTACTAAACTTTGAAAGGCTACGGTGTGGACACAAGTCGGTATCAAATTTTATTAGTGTTTAATTTTCAATTAATTACGACTTTGTATTACAATTCACACACCATAGATTCCGTGCCTGTTTCGATCTGAAACATTGTTGGTTTGTCATTTCCATCAGGCTTGTCATTCCCGCAGGTTTGTCACGCCCATCAGGCTTGTCATTCCCGCAGGGAATCTGCGACATCGCGCCAAGCGGCTCAAGTTTTTGTAGACTTAGGAACGCCGAAATAATAACTTCCCGATTTGGGCGGTGGCTTTTGGCTACGCCGAACTTGCGTTTCCCACCGGACTTCCCGCAATTGCTTTCAGTCGGCGCAATTGCCTTCGTCGGTCACGTAGCTTTGGCTACGCTCCCTTCTTGCGCCTTGTCCGCTGGAAAAATCCCCACGCCGAAAACGCGAACTTATTATTGCGATGTTTCTTATTGGAGAAGTTGCAATCGGTAAAAACAACATCATCATGGATGATGCGCATGGATTCTGTTTCAAAAGCCGTTCTTCTGTTGCAGATTCCCTGCGGGAATGACAAACCAATAATGTTTTAGGTCGAAACAGGCATAACGTAGCTCCGTCTTGCCATTTTCACCCCAAAATTGGCTGCAAGACCCCCAACTTCAAAAAACGACCGCTTACAAATTGATACCTACCCAAATGGGAGCCCTGCCCTACCGTTTCCTAATTGCATGAAAAATCAACAAACTATGACAGACAATGCGCCGTTTTAGGCAATAACGCTTTTGTTGATAAATCTTTCTGATATAAGTTTTCATTTAGGTAAGTCTGGTTGTCTGCATCAGCGCTTTTTCGGATTACAACAAACACCGGGTTGGTAGCACAACCCAATGGCATGGGAAGCACTCTTGTTTAATATTTTTTTACCGAAAACCGATTTAAGTACATGAGATTTTTAACCACCCTCCTGGGCGTACTGGGACTGCTATGCACAGTCTCCGCCCAGACCACTCCTGCAACTATCCAGCCATCCCAATTGGTATTGGATTACCGAAACAGCGGACAACCGCTCAACGAATTTTCCCTACTCAGCGCCACAACGGCCAAACGCGATCAAACCGACCTGCTCGATGCTGAACTCACCGAATATCAACTATTTGATCTGAATGCCGAAGTCCTGCAACAACTCGTCGCTGAATCGCCTGCGGGTTTCACCTTTGTTTTGCCTTCCGGAAAGGGGCAGCCGACTAAGATTGACCTCGTCCGGGTAAACGTCTTCAGCGACGGCCCGATGGTCAGGGAAAGCGGAACGAATGCCTTAGCGACCGTGGAAGAAGGGCTACATTACCGGGGCGTCATCCGCGGCGTGGAAGGTTCTGTGGCTGCACTCAGCTTTTTTGACGACGAAGTTATGGGGCTTATGGCCTCGCCTTCCGCCGGGAATCTGGTGTTGGGCAAAGTGGAAAGCGCCGAAAAAGACTTGCTGGGTCCTTATGTGCTCTACAGGGATTTTTCCCTGCGTCAACGGGGACAACAGTTCCTTTGCGGTACCCCCGACGACGGCCCGGCCTATACCCAGGAAGAGTTGACAGACAACCTCGAAAACCGGGCCACAGGCGATTGCGTCAAGATTTATTTCGAGGTGGACAACGACATTTTCTTGCAAAAGGGGAGCACGGCAGCGGCGACTGCGTACGTTACCGGCCTGTTCAACCAGGTTGCGGCCCTTTATGCGGCAGAAAGCGTCAACTTGGTCATTTCCGAAATTTACGTCTGGACAACGGTAAGCCCTTACCAGGGCACGAGCAGTTATAACCTGCTCACCCAGTTCCAGTCGGTTCGCACTACGTTCAACGGCAACCTCGCACAACTGCTGTCTTACAAAGCCAGTGGGGGGATCGCCGTACTCAACGGACTTTGCCATCCTTATTCGAATGCCCGCATGAGTTTTGCGAGCATCGCCACCACGTACAGCACAGTACCGACCTATTCCTGGACGGTGATGGTCGTAGCGCACGAACTGGGGCATCTGCTGGGTTCTCACCACACCCACGCCTGCGTCTGGAACGGCAACAACACCGCAATAGACGGCTGTGCCGGTGCGACAGAAGGTGGTTGTGCCAACCCCGGCATCCCTTCAGGCGGGGGCACAATCATGTCGTACTGCCATTTGACCAGCACGGGCATTAACCTGACCAAAGGATTCGGTCCGCAACCGGGTGCCGTCATCCGCAACCGCGTAGCTGCGTCAACCTGCACGCAGGTTTGCAGCACCGGTGGCGGTGGTGGTGGCGGCAATCCCCCCGCGCCAGCCTGCACCCTGAATACGGTTTACCTGACGCTGACGTTAGACGATTACGGCCCGGAAACGAGCTGGAAACTAAAAAACAGCGTAGATACCATCCTGTTTTCAGGAGGGCCTTATCCCAAAGGCATTGCGGGAACCGTCATCCGGGATACGTTCTGCCTGCCCAATGGTTGCTACAATTTTGCCATCATGGACAACTATGGCGACGGCATCTGCTGCAATTTTGGACAGGGCAGTTATTTGCTGAAAGACGCAACTGGCAACACGCTGGCGTCGGGCGGCAGTTTTGCGAGTGAGCAGATCACCGCCGTTTGCCTGCCGGTTCAACCGGGTGGTGGCGGCAATGCCAATTGCATCTCCATCAACAATTTCACCACGACGCCGATTTTGTCTTTTGGTGGCAATCAGGACGGCGGCAGCTATACCCTGATGAACAGCGGCACGGTGCTGCGCATCCAAAACAATGCCTGGAAAGCCATTGCGCTGCCCTACAACGTCAAGCCCAATACGGTTATCCAGTTCGACTTCGGCTCCACGATCGAAGGTGAAATTCACGGCATCGGTTTTGATGAAGACAACCTGATTTCCTTTAACCGCACGTTCAAGGTGCATGGCATCCAGACTTGGGGCATCAACAACTACGACAACTACCCGGGCGGAAGTGTCTGGAAAACCTACACCATTCCAATCGGGCAGTTCTATACCGGCAATTTCAACTACCTGTTTTTCGCCAGCGACCAGGATATTGCGCCTTACACCGGCAACTCTTTCTACCGGAACATCAAAATTTATGATGGTACGGTCTGCAACAACCTCGATGAAGGCGATACGACTGAAATGCTGCCCGAAAGCGGCCCGGTCGCTTTGTTGCTCTATCCCAATCCGGCGCAGGAATCGCTTCAGGTCAGGTTTAGCGTACCGGAAAGCGGCAACGCAACCAACCTCAGCATTTTTAATGCCACCGGACAATTGGTGGAAACCCGCAGCATCAGCACGCTGAAAGGGGAACAGCTCGAACAAATTGATGTGCGCAGCTTGCCGCAGGGCGCTTATTTCGTAAAAATAAGCAATGATCAGGGCGTTGCAAGCTCGAAGTTTACCGTAGTGAGATAGTGGCTGTCTTTAGCGTAGGATTAAGTTTTTAAGGTTCGGTTGCCAGGGGGATTTTGCCCTGGCAGATATCAAGAGGGCGCTGCCCCGTGACAAACGGGGCGGCGCCTTATTTTTTTGTAAAAAAAATTAGACTTGTTGCGACGGGATCATCGCGGGCGTAAAATGGCTCTTTTTCACCCACTCTTCGCCTTTTTTCGGTCACGTAGGCGGGCTATGTTCCCTCAAAAAGCCTTTGATTGGCTAAAAAATAGCTCATTTTTCCCACCACGCTGCCCCCATCGCAATAAGTCTATAAAAAAAACACCCCGGGAACTGTAAACGTCTGTATTCGATTCTACATAAACCTTCAGAAGTTCTTCAGAAAAGCTTTTCGATTTTTTCTCCTGCGAGCGACCCCGGAAAACTGCATCCAGGAACATTTAGACGATTTTTTTACTGGTTGCGGAGGCAAGCGCCTTTAGCTGCACCGGGCGGCAAAAGCTGTGCTTTGTACCGACGCGCACCGGTATTCAATTAACCTTTTTAAAAACTATTTCAATCATGCAAAACTCCATTGAAAGCCAAAGCAGCAACCTGTCTGCATTCCAAACCGCCGAGTTGGCTCAAGATCAATTGTTGACCCTCAAAGGAGGCGGTGACAACAGCGGTGGCTCACACGATATTATTGATTTTTAACGCTTCTGGCGTCATCGGAGGAGCTTTTTCAGCTCCTCCGCTTTTTCCATCAGCCAGTGCCGCATCATCATTTGAGACGATTTATTTTGCATGGCAAGGATGGTTTTTTCGAGTTTTTCAAGCGGATTTTTGACATTTGGTGCCCGCAGCCGGGCTAATTTCAGGGTATAATGGATAAAATCCTGATAGGCTTGCATACGGGATTGCGCCAGCCGGTTGTCCTTACTGTGCAGGTATTGGCGAAAGTTTTTTGAAAAATCAGTCAGCAACTGATCGTCTTTTTCGATCATTAAGTGGTATTCATAACAAATGCGCAACTGCAATGAGCGCACCCGCAGTTCATAATCGGGTTGCCCGTGCTGTATGTTAAGCAAAGCAGTCATGGCCTTTTGAAAGTATGAGCCTGCCTTGTTTTCGATTGTTTTTTTTCCCAGATTATAGTTCAAGTAAGCTTGAGCAAGTAAAACAGCATCCTTCCGTTCCTTCTCTTCAATGTTTGGACCGTTGGTCTCGATGAATGTTTCCGTCCAGTTAAAGTCGCCCACTGTAGCCCCGGTAATCGCGATACCCGTAAACACATGAACGTTCATGTTTCCCTGCTCCATGTACATACCAGCCTGCAATCCGTCTTTGTACAGATGGAACAGCAAGCTAAAAAAGCGAACATCCCCGGTAGCGGCGACCAGAATATTGATCTTGGAAATCAGCGCCTTGGAGGCGACATTGCGCTCAAATGTACCCATGTGCGGCGATGCCCGCTGGTAGCGTTCGTATACTTTTTCAATATCCTCGAAGACAAGTCCGGAAGCCGGCAGTTTGCAAATATGAATCAATACATCCGCCACCGGATTGTCCCTGACCTCAATTAGCTGGTTTATTTTACTGAGCGCTATTTCAATGAATTGCGAAGGATTTTTTTCGTTTAAGACCATTTCCCGCACTAAAAAGTCGCTTTGATAGGAGAGCATGCCGAGTGCAAACCAACTTTCAAAACTTCGAACCAATTGCTGGTACTGCTCTTCACCTGGTTTAAAATTCCCTTTTGTATCCGGATGAAAAAATAAATGGTGGTGAAGCGTGGCACACTCCCTGAAATATTCAATACTGCGTTCTTTTTTTTGTTCCAGTTTTCTCAGCCGGGCTAAAATTTCGGTTCGAAACTGCAAATAAGCATTGCGCTTTTGGTAGGCCCGAATCAACAACTGTCGCTTCAACCCTTCGTCTTCAGCCAATTCCGTTTCGATCAAAAAAGCTTCAATTTGTTGGCTTAGACGCGCCATCACATTGCGCAAACGGACATCGTTGTAGGCCGCTTTTTCTTTTGAAAACAAGTGCTCAAAGACCCGCTTTTTTTCGAATACGCTGGCTGGTTCGGTGCGATGCTTCAACAGGTATTCAAAAAGTGATTGAAGTTGTTGATGGCCATTTATGGCCAAATATTTTCTAAACGCAGCCAGATCTTGATCCGACAGCGCCTTGAATTGTTGCATCAGTTTGGTGCCATCCATGTTTGCTGTTTTTTTTGGGTAAAATCAAAGGTATTATTTAGGGAGGAGAGTTCAAAATCATTAAACTTGAATGTAAATTTTATAAAAAATATAAGCAACTAATAATCTTAATTTTAGTTGTTAAGTTATTGACAAAACATCCTTAACACGCTTTAAAAATGTTTGAAACAATGATACGTAATTCAATATTCTGGTTATTATTCAGCCTGCAACCCTATGTATCTTTATTTCTGTTAAAGAAAATCCATTTGAAAACAGTTTTTATAGCGGAGAGAAAATGTAGGAGACGCCTTAACCTCGGTGAATCCAGCCATTCGGGCATGTAAGTACAGTATGTGGTGATCTTGGCTTGCATGCCCGACTCTCAGCTACCGTTTGTTTCAGGTTTGTTGCTTCAAAAACAACCAAACCTGGTGTTTTCGCCTCTGGTTTATCCCCGTCAATCAACATGACAAACACAACAAACACCTCCGAATTTGCCCTTTTGAACATTTTTTAGACCCGTCCTACTTTTGTGGAGAAGCTTTGTTTTAAACGATAAGGCTTACCCGTGTCTGACACTAAATATCCCAAAAAGTATTCTGGTCAATTTGAATCAAGCCGTTCTGTATCGCATAAACGGCCAACCCCGCAGTATTGCGACAACCGAGTTTTGACAGCAGGTTGTTGCGATGGCCGTCTACGGTACGGGCGCTAATGAACAGCTTCTCTGCTATTTCTGGGGTGGTGCATTGCTGACAAATCAGCTGCAGGACTTCCTTTTCCCTCGAAGTGAGTTCCACGTCAAAACCGCTGCGGGGTTTTACGGCATTTTTGTTCACTAAGTTTTCACGAATGACTTCGAGTACTAAGTTATTGTAGTGAAAGCCTTTGGCATGCACAGCCCGGATGGTATCAGCAACTTCTGCCGGGTCGGAATTTTTGGCTAAATAAGAACCCGCGCCGATTTCGATCATGTTGATGACAAAAGCTTTACTCACATGCGCCGACAGCACAATGATGGAAATGGAAGGAAAGCGCTCGCGAATGATTTTGGCCGTTTCGATGCCATTGAGCACCGGCATTTTTAAATCGAGCAGCAAAACATCGGGCAATTCGGATGCCGATTGGATTTTGTCTAACAAATCCTGTCCGTGCTCCGCTTCGATCATAATCTGAAAGTCGGAATAATCTTCCAGAATCAACTTCATGCCTTTGCGGAAAAGCGCTTCGTCATCCGTTAGGGCAATCCGTATGGTAGATTCGTTCATGTTGTAAACTTATTATAAGGAGTGTGTCGTAAATAACTTATCTGTTTGTGCGGTGGCTTTTTCCATCATGCGTCGTTGCTTCGTCAGTCGCATAGCTTTGGCTATGCTCCTTTCTCGCGCCTTGCCTGATGGAAAAATCCCCTCGCCGAATTCAACTAACTTATTTACGCCACGCTCCTAGGTGAAGTCATGGTAAATTCAAATCCGTTGCCAAGACTGGAATTCACCTGGAATGAAGCCCCGATAATCCTCACCCGGCTCTCAATGTTGCGCAGGCCGAGTCCTTTTTTTACCATTTGGTTCACATCAACCCCCTTTCCATTGTCGCGATATTGCAATCCGATGCCCTGATCAGCGCGAAAAATCCGGATCTCAATTTCGGTGGCTTTTCCATGGCGCAGGGAGTTGCTGATTAATTCCTGAATGATTCGGAACAGGTTGAGTTCCGTCGTGGCGTCGCCAATTTCTTCCCGGGTTACTTCCCAGGTGAAATCAACCCGCGCCTCGCCCGACTGGCTCACGTGCTGGCTCAGTTCCTTAACGGCCTCAATCAACCCGAAATCTTCGAGCGTGGGCGGCATCAGTTCGTGCGAAATGCGGCGCGTTGTGTCTATCGTATTGGCAATAAGCGAATTAATGTCTTTTATCGTCAGGTCGTAATCGTTCGTTTGGGGTTCCATTTTGCGCAGCCGGTGCATGTTCAGGTGCAGCACATTGAGCTTGGAGCCGATCTCGTCGTGCAGGTCAGAGGCAATCCGGCGGCGTTCTTCTTCCTGAACGAGCAGGTTTTTTTGGAGTAATTCCTGCTGGTATTGCAATTCAATCTGCTGGTTGTGCATTTGCTGGCGCAAAATTTGTTTCTGTGCGCGGTTGAAATACCACACAAAAGCAAATGCCAGAGCAACCATGATCAAGATTCCAACACTCATCAGAAAGATAATTTGGGACGCCTGAAAGCCACTCTCCATAAACTAATCAATACTAAAACGTGAAAGAGAAAATTTAACAAGGCATTGAAAATCCAAAAGCTGCTGTAAATTAAACTATTCCCGATGAAAATATTGCTAAACATGAAGATAAAGAGGCTTCCACAATAATAAATTAATACGGCAGAATTAATCAGCCGAAGCGACCAGCCTTCCTGCGTTTTAAAATTAGACGCTTCGGGGAGTTGAAAGAAGAACAAAATGGCATAGATGATCACAATGACCTGTACCAGCGTTTTGGCATAGCTGTTGAAGATGTAAATATTTTGCAAAAAAGCAGTGTTGAGCAGGATTAACAGGGACACCATCACTAAAAAAGCGGCAAAGTACTTCCGGAAAATGAAGTGCGTTGGCAGCAAACTTCGATAAAAAAAGGACAACAACAGGAACTCTCCCACGGTATAAACATGCAACAATGGCAGGTTGTTGGCACCTTTAAAGTAATAAACAACAGTGCGCGCACTTAATTCAATGGCCAGGTTGAAGATCAAAAAGTAACCCAGTATTTGAAGCGGTCTGGAAAAAGTTGTTTGCTTTAAAAGCCAGACAACGCAGGAAACCGCAAGGCAAAGTAACGGAAAAGCCGACACGAGCATCAGCCGTTGGTGATCAGACATGTTTGTTTTTTTGCACTATGGATAAACTATGAATAGAATCCCTGCGTTTTCTGCACCAAGTCTAATATTTATCTATCCAAATTGTCTTCGGGGCAAGCATTCGGGCATGGCGCTGTAAAATCGTAATAACTCCAGCTTCCTCCGCTGTTTGGTTCTCCAGCAAAAACAAGTTCGGGGACAAAAGTCTGTGTCGTCGCATTGTACTTGATGGCCAGCATCGCCCACACCTTGGGATCAGGGCCTAAGTAATTCAACATCGAATCGAGTTCCAGGCGTGGGATCTGAAAACCATAAACCAAAAAGGCAGTATCCTGAGCAATATCTGAGTTTTGGAGCACTTCCACCATCTCATTCCGCTGGGTTGCCCAGCGCACCATCCAGGTCTGGGCAGAGTCGGCAGAAATCTGAAAAGCAGGTAGTTTACCGCTGCCAGCAGCAGTTGAAGATTCGGTTTTGGTCAAAGCAGTTTCGTTGGCCGAATTGTTGCATGCAAACACGCCCAGGAAGAGAACAGGGAGCGTAACAAAGAAGGGTAATAACTTTTTCATCATGAAGGTATTTTATTTCGCCCTAATTTAAGCCTTCCTGCTTCTCTTTCAAAGCCTCCTTCCTGTTCATGAGAAAAACAGGTAAAAATACGGGGTAGGTCACTCCGTAAAATTGCGCGGACGGGGGGGCAATAACACCTGATTTTAAAAATGGGTTTTTATACGCTGCCCTATTTCATGCAACGGGATGATCTTTGTGTCATCATTTATTGAATACGGCAGATTTTCTGCCCCAACGATGGAGAGGTTGCGACAATGCAAGGGGTAGTAATGGTCGCAGCTCTCGCCATCATTGGGGCAGAAAATATTCTGCCCATAGCGTTGACATGTTTTCGGTAAAAAATTAAATAAATCCGTGTCGGTATGGACTTGAATACTCCACAATGAAGAGATTCAAAAACTATGAACGCAAACACATTTACGCAGCCAGCCGGCACGGAATTTTTTTATTAGGGTAGAAGATTAGGGTAGAAGATTAGGGTAGAAGATTAGGGTAGAAGATTAGGGTAGAAGATTAGGGTAGAAGATTAGGGTAGAAGATTTTCTACCCCAACTAACTAAACTCCAGTAAATATTACATTTCCCAGTTATCCTGGCGCAAATTTGCCCAGGACTAGTCCACCAGTTTTTGAGTGTGGTGCGCAGACCAAAGCATCGTGTCTGCGCTTTTTTTTTGTTTAATGCGACACCACAAAAGTAACCCGACGCTCATCCCGGCCTCTGTTGTCGTAGACCGTACAGAAATATACCCCTGCGGGCCACTGCGTAGTATTGATTGACAGGCGTTGCCCGGCACGCTCCCGGATTTCCTCATCGAACATCACCTTGCCTTCCGCATTCCACACCTGGAGTTTCCCAACAATACCCGGCGGTAGCTGGATATACGCCACCCCATCCGCCGGATTTGGAAAGACCTTGATCTTTTCATCCTGCCGTTCCGGTTCTTTATCCGCTGTGGAAATGCCCAGCGTATCGCATGGGCTGCCCGGCAGGTCGTAGAGTCGAAAATGGGGGAAATTGGGCGCAGCAAAGACATGAAAAGTAGGCAGGCAGATGCCGTGCTGTTCCAGGTTACAGGCTGTGCCCGGTTGGTTGGGGTTGTGGATGACATGCAAGCGGTTGACCCCATTGGTTGAAGTAATGTAAATTTTTCCGACGGGCGCCAGCATGTGTTGAAAAAAGGTTGTGGCAAAAGGCGAACGAAAACCGTCGTAAACGGCAATAAGTTGGCGCGATGCTGCGATATTACCCGCCTGGAGGTCGTATTGATAAAACCTTTTACTCAAAGATGCATACAAATAGCGCCCGTTGGGTGAAACAGAAACGCCTGCGCCGGTGGTGGCGGTAATCGTATCCCCCACAAAACTCATTACAACGGGGTTGTACAATTCCCCGGTGCAGCGGTCGAAGTCGAAAATATGGATGCCATTGGTCGGGTTCACCCGGATGTACTTGCTGCCGTCGGGCGAAAAAATGGCCTGACCGCTCCAGTATCCGGCGTTCCAGGCCACCCCGGTTTGCTGTTCAAAAGGACCTTCTATGCCATAAGGAGACAGCAAAAAAAGAAAATGTTTATTGCTGCTCACTTTTAGCACCACAACCCACCAATCGCGGCCATTGCCGTGCCGAACCGCTTGCAGTTGATCCACAAAGTTGTCCTGAAACAACAAAGTGTTTTTTTCGGTTACTTCCCCTAAGCCATTGTCCCCGGCAGCATTTACGATGGAATACATCAGGTCAGTAATGTAGAGTTGATCGTTCCTGCGTAGATGGAATAAGTAATAAATAGAGTCATTCCCGGGAATAGGAGGTGCAATTAAGCCTTGACCATAGGGATAACCCGTAGAACAGTACGAATTGTAAACATACCCAGGATTAATTGTATCGCCATTTAGCATGACTTCATGTTCCCGGTTGATGATTTCGCATCCATTGGTATAAAAGATCAATTCACCTAATTTGTTAGATATGGTGCTTACAGGAGTAAAGTTAAAATCAAAAGGAAGTTCAACATAAGAGATATCAATTGGTTGATAATGAAAATTCAATATCGAACCTCCAAAGGTATCTTCAGGGATATTGGGGTCGTATCCGAATGGCCAGATGTAGTCATATTTATCCTCTTGCGCATTTGAAACTTGTGTGGTAAAAACCAGAAGAAGTATTAATAATAGCTTCGATGAATACATGGCAGTATATTAAAAGAATACCTTTCTGTAGCACGACTCCAACTTGAAGCCGCTAACAGAAAAGTGTTCTGGTTAGCAAAGAAAATTAATGGGTTACAACAAGGGAAAATCTGCGATTCGGCAGGTGGGTGCTGTTGTTGTAAATACTACAAAAATAGGAGCCCGCAGGCCAATTTTTGGTATCAATATTCAGCGTTTGTCCGGTTTGTTCGCCTATTTCAAATGCACACATCGTCTTGCCATCAGCGTTGCGGATGTTTAGGTTTCCTAAAGCCCCTTTTGGTAGGCGGATAAACAAATTTCCATCCGCAGGATTCGGATAAGCAGTAAACTCATCTGCGGCTGCTTCCACTACTTCCGGACGAAATACTCCTAAGTGTTCGCTTGGTACTTCTTCACCGGTAAAGTAGGCGGTTCGCTCGCAAGGAGGCAACAAATTACGGGCAAGGAGCACCGCGCTGCCCGAAGTGTCCGGCGATTGCAGGGTAGCGATATCCACCATGTCTTCATAGTCCATAGTCGTTGCCGTTCCCAAAGCCAGCTTGATGAGGTAATTATTGAGCGCTTTGTAGTTTTGTTCGTAGATGTACGTCACTGTGATGGTATCATTGAAATCTTTCAGATCCTGAAAATCAACCATACGCGCTGTGGCTAAGTCATCTTTCCAGCCCTGTTCCTCTTCCATGAGATCGTACAGCGATTCGAATAAGGATTGTTTGGTATTGAGGAAGTTCGTATCAATGCTGCCTGTCGTCGTGTCCAAGGCCGTCGTATAGCCATTTTCCAAGACAAGGAGGGTGTCTATCAGCAATCCCATATCTTCATGGATTTCGTCTATGTCTTCCTGCTCACCTGAATCCGGCATCATGGCCTGCCTCAATCCGTGCAGGCTGTAGGACAAAGCACCAGCAGAAGTCGTGGTCGCATTGGTATTGTAAAAACTCAATGCATTGATGTTTCCCAACAGGTCGGGGTTGTCCCGCAAGGTCAGCATCAGGGCGTACTCCATTTCCCAGTCGGCCAAAGAAGTTTCTGTATAATCGCCGACGTTGCCGGTGGCGGTTTCTTCCTGAAGGAAAGTGAGGTCTTCAATGATTGTGTCGGCGTTCAGACTGGTAACGAGTAGCATCAGCAGTAGCGTTGGTATTGTTTGGAGTGGATTTACCCCTCCACCCTATAACAATACATTACCAAATTAAAATAATCCCCTTTGAACATTTTTGAAGTCATTGTAAAAATATTTAATAATGTGAACAAATTAAGTCCATGCCGCGCCGTGGGGCAGCTAAGCACAACCGACGCTAATACTGTGTGCGTGGTCAGATATTTATGTTTGTTCAAAATAAATATAGCCGCCTGTTTCAAAGCAAAAACAGGCGATTACAAGAGGCAGGTATACATTAGAGTCCATAAACTATAACTTTCTAATGAAGATAAAAAATATTTTTTCAGCAAAAGTCAGGATGCTGACATCAATAAAAAGCAAAAGCATGAAATTCATTTAGTTCATTGTCCGGGCTTTAGTAGCCATGTAAAAGCCCACTAAGAAGGCGCGAAGTGCCCGGGAACAGTCCTTGCGGACTCCTTTATTACACAGAGTTTCACGAAGTAAAAAAAGAGTCTCACAGAGGGCTTAACTCCGCGAGACTCTTTTTTTACTTCGTGAAACTCCGTATCATCCGCTCATGCGGCATACAAAAACATAGATCAGGTTAAGCCGCATGCGGTTGCTCTGCCACTGCCAATCGAAGTCGAAACGAACGCAGTTATCAGACTCTAAAAACAAACCCCAATCAATACAACGGATTCTGCGTCAGCAACCCATTGCTCAAATCTATTTCCTCCTGCGGAATCGGGAACAATTCGTGTTTCCCGGCAACGAAGGCTTTGCCGGCCGCCTGCATGACTGGTGCCAGACGCCCCTGGCGCTTCAGATCAAACCAACGATGTTGCTCCATAGCCAGTTCTACGCGGCGTTCCTGCCAGATCCGCTGGCGCAGCAGATCCTTGTCGGTAACCGTTATATTCGGCAAAATAAACGGATTGGCACCGCGCGCGCGGGCACGCACCTGGTTCACCAACGTGAGTGCATCCTGTGGTTTTCCGTTTTCATTCATCGCCTCGGCTGCCATCAGCAACACATCGGCATAGCGCAGGATGCGAATATTACCGCCCCCCCAGCCATTGTTGCCGTTGATGGGTTGCGGCGCCCAGGCCTTCTGGTTGAAGCGCTCGTTGATGATTTCCGGAGAGTCCTCAACAACGGCTGAGCCATCAGGCAAAACTTCCCCCACATACAGGATGGTCGCTTCGCGGCGCGGATCGGTGCCTTCAAAAGCGGCAACTAAATTATCCGACGGGCGATTGAATCCCCAGCCGAGGTTTGGCGTACCGCGCACGCCCTGTACTTCATTGTATTGAGAACCACCCAACCCCTGGGGATCGGAAGTGGTTTGCACTTCAAAAACCGTTTCGGCAGAGTTTTCGCCTTCCGGCGTAAACAATTTGGCGTAGTTGGGATACAGGGCATATTTCCCTGAATTGATGACCGCTGTGGCGTATTGTTCCGTTTTTTGAGAATCGCCCAAAGTCAAATAAACCCTGGCCAATAGGCCATTGGCCGCGCCTTTGGTGGCCCGACCAACTTCAGCGGCAGGATAGGTCTCGGGTAAGGCAGCGGCAGCGGCTTCAAGGTCTGCGATGATTTGTGCATAAACCTCCGCCTGGGGCTTCCGGAGTTGCTCAAATTCACTGGGCAACAGCGGTTTGGTAATCAGCGGCAGGTCGCCGAACCAGCGCACCATGTTGAAATAATAATAGGCGCGCAAAAACTGGCATTCTCCAATCAACCTGGCCTTGAGGGCTTCGTCCATTTCAATAGCCGGAATGCGTTCAATGGCTGTGTTCGCACGGTAAATGCCGCGGTAGTAGCCATTCCAGACCGCTGCCATAGCCAGGTTGCCTGCACTGTAGGTGAGGTTATCAATTTCGAGCAGAAAATTGGCATCCGTCGGCGTGCTGCCTTTGTCGGAGTCGTCCGAGACGATGTCGGTCATGCCCACATAACTAAATACGTGTACTTCCCAGCGGCGCAACATGTTGTAAACCGCATTGGTCGCTTCAATGGCCTGTTCAGGCGTTTGGAAAAACGCCTCGTCGGTCAGGAGATTCAGCGGCTCTTTTTGCAAAAAATCTTCATTACAGCTTGTTGCTGCAACGACCAAAATGCCACTCAGAATTATTTTTGATAAAAACTGTTTCATGACTTTTGTTTTTAAAAAGTAATTGACCTCTAATCAAAATGATGCGTTCAATCCAAACGTGTAAACCTTCGAAATCGGGTATACAGCCCGGTCAATACCGGATTCAAACCCGGATTCGTTTACAATTTCCGGCGTATAACCCGTGTATTTCGTCCACATTTTCAGGTTCGTGCCCGCTACAAAAACCCGAAGGCTTGTCAGGCGGATTTTTTGCAACACCGATTGCGGCAGGCTATAGCTCAGTTGCAGGTTGCGGAGGGCGAGAAAAGAACCGTCTTCCACAAAACGCGAAGAGAACTGATAATTGTGGCCGCTGTTGGTCACCCGTGGTTCTGTGTTGCTCGTGCCTTCGCCGATCCAGCGGTCGAGGTATCCGCGCTCGAAATTGGGCGTATTGAATCGGGCCATTTTTTTGGAATTGATGATTTCGTTGCCTGCCTGGCCGGTAAAATCTACGGACAGGTCGAAGCCCTTCCAATCTGCGCCAACGCTAAACCCAAAGGTATAGTCGGGGATGGAGTTGCCCAATACAATTCGGTCTTTGTCGGTGATGATCCCATCGTCGTTCTGGTCTTTAAAAATCAGGTCACCCGGCTTTTCCGAACCTTCTTTGGCAAAATTTGCCAGATCGCCTTCGTTCTGAAAAATGCCGATCACTTCATACCCGTAGAACGACCCCACCGGCAAACCAGCCCGCGTAATGGTGCCTAACTGTCCGCCAAGTCCAAGGCCGCCAGCAAAAAACTGCTCTTCGCCGTTACTCAGGCGCAGGACTTCATTGTCAATGGACGACCCCACCAGCGATGCGCGGTAGCCAAAAGCGCCTTTATTATCGCGCCAGGTGAGCGCCAGGTCTATCCCCTTGTTGCTCACCTGGGCCGCGTTGATGAGTGGCGGCGCTTCCAGCCCGATGTACAATGGAATCGGTACCCGCCACAGGATGTCTTCCGTGGTTCGGTTGTAATAGTCAATTTCTGCAGTCAGCTTGTTTTTGAAGAAGCCCATTTCAAGGCCGATATTCGACTGCGTGGTGCTTTCCCACTGAAGATCAGGGTTGGAAAGGGTCAGCGGCAACGCGCCCGTTTGCAGGTTTTCACCCGTACCGAATACGCCCCAAAGTCCGGTGGCAATCACAGCAGCGCTTTCGTAGTTGCCAATGCGGTCATTGCCGGTTTGGCCCCAGCCTGCGCGCAGTTTCAGCGTGCTGAACAGGTTCTGGTTTTCCATGAACGCTTCTTCCGTAATGCGCCAGCCCAGCGAAAACGATGGAAAATAGCCGTAGCGGTTGTTTTTGCCAAACCGCGAAGAGCCATCTGCACGGAACGACGCCGTGAGCAGGTATTTCTGAAACAGGGTCGTATTCACCCGAAACAGGTAGGACAAAATGCTCCAGGAGCTGGCGCCGTTGAACACATTCCGGCTGTCTAATTCTGAAAAATTGATGAAGCGCAACGCCTCATTTTCGTATTGCAACCCCTGTACAGAAGCGCCAAAAAAATCACTGTCGTCGTTCTGGGAGGTGACCCCGCCCAACACGGTCAGATTGAGGTTATCGCCCCATTCCTTTTGGAACGTAACGGTGTTTTCCCAGAGCCAGTTGGTAGATTCCGCCCTCGAAATCGTGAGGCCGTTGACTAAGCGCTGCTGCTGAGCAGAAACCACAAAAGTTGGCGAAAAGCTTTCAAAATCTTCCCGATAGACGTTGATGCCAAAGCTGCTCCGGAATGTAAAATGTTTCAGGACGGTCAGATCGGCGTAAACGTTGCCCAGCAGGCGAACCCCGTTGCGCAGGTTGTCATTTTCATAAAACAACTGAGCCAGCGGGTTGCCAACCGAAGAACGGATTGAGGTGTTGCCATACACCCCATCTACAAAACCAACTACCGTGGGATCGGCGCGATAGGTATTACCCGTTACATCCGGCACCGTTGTTTCTTTGGTGTTGATGAACGCGATGTTGTGGCCAATTCTCAGTGCTGATTTCACATTGTATTCGTTGTTGGCGCGCACCGTCAGACGGCGGTAGCGCGATCCTTCCAGGATTCCTTCTTGGTCAAAATAATCGCCACTGATGCTGTACGACATCTTTTCGGTAGCGCCGCTGAACGCGATGTTGTAGTTCTGAATGGGCGCAACCTGATAAATTTCCTTTTGCCAGTCGGTGCCTTCGCCCAACGAAGCCGGGTCGGGAAACGTTGGCGCACCGCCTACCTCATTTTGAATGATTTCATTCGTGAGGGTAGCGTATTCTGTGGCGTTGGTCAGTTCGATGGTTTTGGCGACTTCCTGAAAACCCTGGTAGGTTGAAAAAGAAATCCGTGAAGCCTGTCCAATTTTTCCGCGTTTGGTGGAAACCAGCACGACCCCGTTGGCACCGCGAGCGCCGTAGATGGCCGTTGCAGAAGCGTCTTTCAATACGTTGATGTTTTCGATGTCGTTGGAATTGAGGAAGTTGATGTCATCCACAATCAAGCCGTCCACTACGTAAAGTGGCCGGGCATCGTTCAGGGTTCCTACCCCGCGGATGCGCACGACCGCGCCGTCGCCGGGGCGCCCGGAAGCCGTCACCACCTGTACGCCAGCCATTTTCCCCTGAAGGGCTTGCTGCACCGAAGCGGTCGGGAGCTTAGCTAAGTCGTCCCCTTTTACGGTCGAAACCGCGCCGGTGAGGTCTTGTTTGCGCTGCGTGCCGTACCCCACTACGACGATCTGTTCCAGCATTTGCGCCGATTCGTCAAGTGCGAGGTCAATGACGCTTCGGTTGCCTAAAGTTTCTTCTATGGAAGCATAACCGGTGTAGGAAAAAACCAGCACCGCTTCCGGCCCCGACACCGTCACTTCGTAGTTGCCATCCAGATCAGTAATGGTACCATTACCCGTGTTTTTTTCCAGAATATTCACGCCGATCAGCGGTTCGCTCCCGGTTTTATCGGTCACTTTGCCCCTCACTTTTACCTGAGCATCGGCAAAACCGACCAACCCCAAGGCCAACAACGCCATCAGCATCGCTTTGCGCCAGGAAGATGATTTGAATGTGTTAAGGTAGCCCATTAGGTATGTTTTTAAAGTTATGAAAGGAGAACTCTTTATTCAACTAATTTCACCCGTACAGAAAGCTTCGCATCCGAATCGCCACCTACAAAAAAGTCGAAATCGCCGGCTTCAGCCCGGAAACGCATTTTCTGGTTGTAGAAAGCTAAGTCTTTTGCAGTCAACTTAAAAACCAACTCTTTCGATTCGCCTGCTTTTAGGGAAACTTTCTGGAAGCCTTTCAATTCGCGCACCGGTCGCGTTACGCTGCCGACTAAGTCGCGCACATACAACTGTGCGACTTCTTCGCCGTCGCGGTTACCCGTGTTTTTCAGGGTCACCCGCACTTCCAGCGTTTCGCCGTAGCGGAACTCCGCTGCGGAAGTTTTTAGCCCGGAATAGCTGAACGTGGTGTAGCTCAAGCCGTAGCCGAACGGGTACTGCGGCGTGTTTGGCACGTCTAAGTACTTACTTGTGTATTTGTTATTGGCATCGAAAGGGCGGCCGGTATTTTTCATGTTGTAAAAAATCGGAATCTGTCCCACATTTCGCGGGAAGGTCATGGGCAATTTGCCCGACGGGTTGTAATCGCCAAACAACACATCGGCGATGGCATTGCCTGCCTGCGTGCCCAGAAACCAGGTTTCCAGAATCGCGGGCGCATTGTCCGCAATCCAGGGAATGGCCAGCGGCCTGCCGTTCATGAGCACCACCACAACCGGTTTTCCGGTAGCCACGAGTTCGCGAATCAGGTCTTCCTGAACGCCGGGGAGTCCAATGTTGGAACGGCTCGCCGCTTCGCCTGACATACCGGCTTCTTCCCCAACCGCCACAACGATCACGTCAGCAGATTTGGCCACAGCCAGCGCCGCTTTGAAGCCGCTTTTATCGGCCTTGTTGATGTCGCAGCCTTTTGAGAACGTGATTTTAGCTGCATTGCCGAGTTTGGCACGAACGCCTTCCAGCAAGCTGACGCATTGTTTGGAATCGCCTGCTGCCGACCAGGAACCGATCAGTTCGCTTTTGTTATCCGCCAGCGGGCCAATGAGGGCAATACTTTTCGCCGATTTGGACAGCGGAAGCGTGTTTTTATCATTTTTCAACAACACAATGGATTTGCGGGCAACATCTCTGGCAGCTTCCAGGTGCGCCGGTGCCATAATGGTGCGCTTTTCGCGATCGGTATCGCTGAAGCGGTAAGGATCATCAAAAAGACCGAGCATAAACTTGATGCGCAAAATGCGCCGAACGCTATTGTCTACCATAGATTCCGGTACACGGCCTTCTTTCACCAAATTGGCTAAGTGATTATAAAAAACAGCGCCCTGCATATCCATATCCACCCCTGCCAGCACCGACAATTCGCCGGCTTCTTTTTCATTGGCCACAACCCCGTGCGGCACCATTTCATTGATGGAGGTATAATCAGTGACCACAAAACCAGGGAATCCCCATTCGTTGCGCAGGATGTCGGTGAGCAAAAATTTATTGCCGCTTGCGGGCACACCGTCCAATTCGTTGAACGAAGTCATAAAAGTCCAGGCACCGGCATCAGCAGCCGCTTTGAAAGGCGGGAGGTACACATCTCGCAACACCCGTTCGGACATATCCACTGTATGGTAATCGCGGCCCGATTGTGCAGCGCCGTAAGCAGCGTAGTGTTTGGCGCAGGCGAGTACGGCGTCGGCGTTTTCGTAACCTTTGCCCTGAAAACCATTCACCCGTGCTTTGGCAATAGCGGAACCAAGGTAGGTGTCTTCGCCGGCGCCTTCGCATACGCGTCCCCAGCGTGGGTCGCGCGCAACGTCTACCATCGGAGCAAAAGTCCAGTGCAAACCGGAGACGGCAGCTTCGAGTCCGGCAATTCTGGCGCCTTCTTCGATTGCGGCCATATCCCAACTGGCGGATTCGCCAAGCGGGATTGGAAAGATCGTTTTGTAGCCGTGAATGACATCGTAGCCAAAGAGCATTGGAATGCCGAGGCGCGTTTCTTCCACGGCAATACGTTGCAAGTCCCGGGTGAACGCAGCCGTATGCGCATTAAAAATGGCCCCTACCCTACCCTTTTTGATGTCGTCTTTGTAGCCAGCCCGAAGCGTTGGCCCCGTCACATCCCAGTCAGAGGTAAAGAGGGTCATCTGGCCCACTTTTTCTTCCATGGTCATCAGCGCAAGCAGGGAATCCACTTTTCTTTCGATGCGCTCGTTTAATTTTGCAGGGCGTGGCGCATCTGTAAATAAGCCACTTTGCAGGGCAAATGCATTGAGCAGGTAAGCAACGCCCAGAAGGGCGGCCAGCTTCAGGTATTTTTTTACATTCATAAACGGTGAGTGTTGGATCAAAAAAGGGATCTCGGGAGCAAAAAGCTCCCGTTCCCCCGGAATATTGAACTTAAAGTCAACTGTTCTTTTCAAGCCATCCGCCTTTGAACCCAGCTTTCTTCAGGCCATCGCGGATGTATGAATTTTTTTTCATGACCTCCCAAACCAAGCGGGTGCGGTGATTCTCCATTTGAATCAAAATAGGCCCCTGGTCAATGCCGAGGTAATCCACATCATACCAACCCAACGAAGGGTTGAATGCATCGCGGAAACCGTATTGATCCACCAAGCCATCGTAGTATTTTTCCCATATATGTTTCAGGGCAGGCATACAAATTTCAGGGGCAAACGGCATGGAACCGCCCGCCGCAGTGGGCGCTATCGTTCCATCGTCTAATACATAATCTCCCGAAGCACCTCTTGCGCCGTAGCCTACAAATTTCGTTTTATGGCCTTTTTTCCATTCTTTTTCAAAATCCCCGGGGCCATCGCAAGCAGTGAGTCCCCAGGTGTTTTTCCCGTAGCCTTTGAATCCGGAGGGATTTTCCATGCAGTAGGCACGGTTGGCGTACGTAGCGCGGCGGGCATTTTCGAAATAATCAATGCCTTTCGCTTTCATATACGGATCGTAAATGCCCTGAAAGTCAACGTACATGTGGCTGTACTGATGCCCGAAAAGCGGCGCAAAATTAATATACTCCTGGTCGTAATAGCTGTTCCAGAAATAAGGTTCGCACCATTTTTCCCAACTGTTTGCTGGAATGGGATGCGAAGGCGATCCCATGGCCATGATGAGGAGGATCATCGCTTCGTTATAGCCATGCCACTCGCTTTTGAGGAAACCCTTGTCGGGAAACCAACCCATGGAAAGATACCCTTTGTCGTTCAGTGCCCAGTCCCACTCCACGCGGCGGAACAATTTATCTGAGATTTCCCTAATCTTGCGTTCTGCTTCGGTGCTGCCATCAAAATAGGACATGACAGACAATACCCCGGCCATCAGCAGCCCGGTATCAATGGTGGATAATTCTACATTTTTATATCGCCGGGCATCGTTGTGGTTCAGAAAGTGGTAAAAAAAGCCTTTATGGCCGCTCACGCCTGACATCGCATCGCCTTGCGGCAAGTTGATCAGCACTTCCAGTGTTTTTAAAACCCGGTCAGCGCCTTGTTCCCGGGTGATGTACCCGCGTTCTATGCCGATAAAATAGGCGGTCAAACCAAACCCGGTGGCGGCGATACTGGAAAAATTAAGCGTTGGCCAGCGATCTGGCACCTGCCAGTTGGCATCGGCTTTTTCCGGCAATTCCCAAAAGTAGAGAAAGGAGCGCCGCTGGAGTTCGTCCATTGAAAAAGGAACCTTTGCCGATGTTTTATTCTGAGAGAGACCGGTCGGCTGGCAAGCACTGAAAACGAACAGCAGTAAACAGGCAATCAATCGAGCACTCATGGTTGCAGTATTTAAACTGTGCTTGAAAGTTGTGTGAGTAGTGAGGGTGTCACTCCGAGTGACGCCCTCACTTGCCCCTCGCAGTTATCGGACTTTAAAAACAGACACTAATTAGTGTCCGTCTTTAGAGTCGGTGTCTGTTCTTTAGAGTTCGAGAACAAGGCGTGTTTCGCCCCAAAAACGGGAGTTTACTCGCGTAAATGACCGATTTTGGAGCGAAACACAACGCAGTTATTGGACTTTAAAGACAGACACTAATTAGTGCTTGATCAGCTTGGTATTGGCCACCAGCAAGCCTTCCTGATTGAAGGCGGCAATGGTGTACATACCCGCGCTAAAGTTATACAGATCCAGCCTTACATCATCCTGGCCCGTTGTTTGTTGGCGTAGCACAACTTTGCCCAGCAGGTCGTACACCACGAAGTGGCGAAGGTCGCCTGCGTTGCGCACCAGCACTTCGCCGGTAGTCGGGTTCGGTGCGATGCTCAGGCGCTCAATGGCCAGTTCATCTGTACCAACCGGCGTACATACAGCGGCGCCGATGGCGATGTCGTCAAAATAGTGGAACGTAGTTACTCCGGGAATGACGCCAAAATTCAGAATAAGGGTAACGCGCCTGTACTGTGCGTCATCCGGTACTGCGGCAAAATTCCAGCTCAGGGTCTGCCAAACACCGGGCGTTGTGTAATCCACGTTGTTGTCGGGCGTAGAAGGCGCTCCTGTTGCAGAACCTTCGAGTTTCATCGTCATGATGCCGGTGTTGTTCGACAATACTTTCATGCTAATGGTCTTGTTGGCCAAGTCAGGAAAAACGATTGGCGCTTCCAGGTCAGCATACATCCCTGCAAACTCCGCACCGTCAGCTGCTTCCACAAAAATACCGACATTATCGCTGTTGTTCGTGCCTCCGGGAGCCGGGTTGTCCACGATTTCAAAAGGCGTACCTTCTAAAGAACCGTTGGCAAAATAGCGCCAGTTGGTAACCGAAAACTCGGGCGATTCAAAATCCATCACACAAGTGGTATAAGGCGCTCTTGCCCAGGAAATGTTGTCAATATGGTATACATCGTTGGCACCTGCTAACTGGCCGGCGTTGAAGAAGATGGCTACTTTTTTGTGGTCCTGTCCTGAAAAGGCACTGAAATCAATGGAATATTTCACCCATGCGTTCGTGGCGCTTACTTCGGTAAAAACTTCTACTGCAGGAGAAGTGCCGCCTTCCAATTTGAACAGCAATGGAACGACCGCCGCCGAACGGATGGAGATCGTGAACTGGTTGTACAGCGACAAGTCAATCGTCTGACCGAAGTCTAGTACCAACGCAGACCATTCATCCTGAGGATCGGTGTATTCGCCTGATTTCAAGCTTGGATTGGTGCTTTCTAAAGATGGGTTGTTCACTACCTCAAGGTTATTTTCACCTGTAGAATAAAGCACGTTGCGCTGGCATTCAAAATCGTCTACAATGTTGGCAATCGGCTCTACGCCTTCGCATGGATCAACTGTGCTGATGCCCTGCTGGAGGTTGTCGTAGTAATAAATCGTTCCTGCGCCTGCTACGCCCGGATCAAACAGGAGGTTCACCTGCTGGAAGTCGGTAATGGCAGAAAAAGCAGAAAAATCGAAATTGAGTTCTACCCATTCGCCGGTTGCCGTAAGGTCGCGGGTTACTTCTTTGTTGCCCTGCGTTGCGCTCACCAATTGCATACGCACACTGGTAGAACCTGCTGGTGCCCAAACATCGAGGTTGATCTGCGAGTTGGAAGACAGGTCAATAACATCCGGCAAAAATCCCGAAAGGGTGCTGAACGGCGACGAACCTTTGGTGTAACGGCCTATGTTCGGGCTGTCATTAACCCCGTTGGGTGCCGGGTTAGCCACAACGCCGCCGTAAATTCCGTGCAACACATTATCGCCATTCAACGGCAGCCAGAAAAGGTCTGCACCAGCAAACTGGCCGTCTTCAAAATCTTCAAGCGGGCCGGGAATAGGCGCTGCGATGCGCTTGATGTCGTCTAAGTAATAAATATCTCCATCAAAATCACCGTTGCCCGCGTTCACAAAAATGGCGATCCGTTTGTGATTGGCAGCGGCTTGCGCGCTAAAATCCACTATGTATTCTACCCACTGGTTGACTTCTGTAACGGGCACAAATATTTCCGCAGCCGGAGAAATCCCACCTTCTAATTTGAACAACAGGTTTCCGGTGCGTGGTGCCCATACTTTTATACTGATGAAGTTCTTCGTACTTAGGTCAATCGGATTCTGGTAGTCAATCACCAATGCATACCACGGGCCGGGAGGATCTTCCAAACGACCTACTTTGGCGCTGGGGTTCACTACAGAAACGTTCGGATTGTTAACCACAGTCAGGAACTCCCAGGCTGCTCCATACGTGGCATTGCGATTGCATTCAAAATCGTCAATAATATCCGCATCAGGCGTGGCATTAGCGCAGGCACCTTCGGATACGGCAACTAAGTTGTCAAACAGGTACGTGTCGGTACTGGTTTCCTCACCCGGATCAAAAAAGAGGATGATTTTGGAAAGGCCGGTGTTGTTCGCCGCCGCGCTAAAGTCGAAGGTGTACTCCTGCCACGCGCCTGTGACGGCAATGTTTTTGATGGCTTCGATTGCGCCGCCAGTACCTTCCAGCTTCATCAACAACTGGGTAGCTGCCGTCGCGAAAATCTGAATTTTAAACTGGTTGTTCACTGTCAAGTCCATCGGCGCACCGAGGTCGGTAATGAACAAGCTGTAAGCATGCGCGCCGGATTTGGTGTAAGAACCGGCAAATTCGCTGCCGTTAACGGAGTTAGAATCTTCATTTTCAACCACGCCATTGTAGGTTCCGTCGGCGCCAACCCAGTTCAGGTCGGCAACGCCGCCTTCAAAATCTTCATAAACAATACCGGGGCCTGTTGCCCGGAGGTTGTCGAAGAGGTAGGTGTCCGCGCTGGTTTCCACACCGGGATCGAAGAAAATAATGATTTTCGACAGGCCGGTATAACCTGCTGCAGCGCTAAAATCGAAGGTATATTCCACCCACTGGTTCACTTGTGTGATCGGCTTGATGCCTTCGATGGCCGGGCCGGTTCCTTCCAGCTTGAGCAGAATCTGCGTTGCAGCCGTGGAATAGACCTGAATTTTGAACTGATTGTTCGTGGTCAGGTTCATCGGTGCGCCCAGATCGGCAATGAACAAGCTGTAAGCATGAGCGCCGGATTTGGTGTAAGAACCGCATGCGGCACTCGCATTCACACCCGACTGATCGGGGTTCACGACGAGGCCGTTGTAGGTTCCATCGGCACCGACCCAGTTTAGGTCGGCAGAGCCGCCTTCAAAATCTTCGTAAACAATCTGCCCAATTGCCATAGTTGACAAAAAGAGAAGAGATAGGGCTGATAGTAGCAATCGTTTCATAAAGTTGTGTGTTTATTTAAAATATGAATGTGTTTATTATTCCAAAACCAAGATCTTTTTTGCGATGCGTGTGGCACCTGTCTGGAGGTGAAGGATGTAGACACCCGAGGACACAGGTAGCGGGAATTGGAGTGAATAATCTCCGGGCGTCATTTCTTCAGGATCAAATAGCGCTGCAATTGTTTTTCCGTGCAAATCTTTGAGCGTGGCAGCCATCGCCGTGCGTTCGGTCAATTGAAAACTGAGCATAAACTGCGTTGTGGCGGGATTAGGGAAGACACTCAGGTTGAGTGAAGCGCTTGTGGCTTCTTCCTCCGTTGCGGTAACGTCCTCTACAAAACCGACAGCGGCTACGGCCTGCTGCATTTCCGGATCTGCCATAAACAAATCCCACAACAAGCCGCTGCGGTGGTTTTCGATCATAGAAATAATCGGTCCCTGATCAATGGCGAGGTAAGAACTTGCAAACCAGTTCTGATCCTCGTTAAAGGCGTCGTAAAAGCCATAGTACCCCCAAAGGCGGTCTCCAAGGTTGCGGTAAAAATGGCGGAGCGCGTCCATCGAAACGCCCGGCGTATAGGGCATGGAAGACAACGCCGCCGTTGGCGAGATGGTGCCATTATCGCTGTTCAGGGTTGCTTCGTGCGCCGAATACCCCCAGGGGTTGTCGCTGGCCGTAAGTCCCCAGGAGTCTGCACTGTATCCTTCGTGATTTTCAGGATTTTCTATACAATACGCCCTGTTGATGAGGGTATGATTCCGGTTGCGGGTGAAATAGTTCGTGTATGCGTCGCGTTTGTTGCGCGGGTCAAAACCGAGGAAGGAATAGTGGGCAAAAAACAGCGGCCCGCCTTTGTAGGGTCCGACGTCGAGTTTGTAACCATAATACGTTTGTCCATTCACATAACCCGGTGCAGTCCATCCGCTCTGGTACAAGCTGGCCGGAACCCCGTGGGTTGGCGAAGCCACTGCCAGCAGGTACGTAATCATTACCTCGTTGAAGCCGCGTAATGGGAAGTTCATCTGCCAGTTGTGATTGGGCGACCAGTGCCAATAGAGCACGTTGCTGTTATTTTTACGGTACCAGTCCCACTCTACGCTTTCCCAAACATCAGTAATCACATTGCGAAGGGAGCTTTCAAGCGGCACATTTTGGTTAAAATATTGCCTTGCCGCCAACAGACCCTGGATCAAAAAAGCAGTTTCAACCAAGTCGCCGCCATTGTCAAACTGGCTGAAAGGCACGACATCTCCAGTATTCCCGTTCATCCAATGGGGAAAAGCTCCATGAAAACGATCGGCCACCAACTGGAGGAAAGTAGCAATTTGGATCAACCGCTGTAAACCTTGTTCCCGGGTGATGTAGCCCCGTTCAATTCCGACTAAGATGGCCATGACCCCAAAACCCGTGCCTCCAGTCGTAACGATGTCGCCCGAAGTATTCCGCTCGCGAGCCATACCGCTGACCGGGTGGCCAAAATCCCAGAAATAGCGAAAGGTGTAGCGCTGTGCCATGTCCATCAGTTCCTCATCGCTCATGGGCGCCGTGGGGGCATCCATGGTAGCGGAGGGTGCGGATTGCTGTGAGGATGCATTGAATGCGGTAATGTGGTAAGATTGCGGGGAACCGGCAGGTGAGTAACCTATAAAATCTATATACCAGCGTTGGTTTGCAGGCACGTCTTTTACAAATAAGAAAGGTTGCCCTGCGCCATCGGCGCGATGTATCCGGTAGTAACTGATGTTGCTTTCCGCGTTGGGCTGCCACCTCAATTCTACATGACTATCGTATCCAGTGGCCGTTACTCCGCCGGGAGCAGCAGGCTGAGCCAGCAAAAATGAGGCCATCAACAACCCCAGGAAGGTATGTGTCAACTTTGTTCTCATGCGCTCGTTTACAACTTTAATTGCAATCTCGTTTAGCTTGGATTGCTTTTATTCTATCATCCACTGCATTTCCAGAACGAAATTATTTTTTCTAAAGGGGAAAAACAAAAAAAACACCTCACCATGACTACACCAAGAAGAAAATAGTGATGAATGTTGACGATCAGAGCCTGTTTTCCCAACCCTATGTACATTCAACACAGTCTACCTTCTTATAGTTGTCGCTACTGCCCTGTGCACAGCGACCGGCGCAGTCGTTTTTTCTTTACTTCTTAAAAATAAAGCTTATGAAAAAAGTGTTCCCCGTGTTACTCCTGACGCTTTGTTTATCCGTGGCAAAGCAAACTGCATTGGCGTGTTCCTGCATTTATCTCTCTGATTATTTTTGTATCACTTTAGGCGAAAGCAACCTGTTTGGTGCCAACCATCAAATTACTTTTGGGAAGGTCATCAACAAGTATATTGCTGGTCAAAATCAAGGGCCGGTGATGGATGTTGAAGTGATTGAGTGGCTGAAAACCGAAAACCCAACACTGGACACCATCAGTGTTCCGGGACAGGATGGCCTCAATTGTAACGAATCCTTATTCTATTTTGAAGTTGGAGATACGGTGGTGCTGGCCTTGTACGATGGCGGCGGCACAGGACAGGGCATTCCGTATCCGGTTTTCAACCTGCTGGGTTGTGGTCGGTATTTTTTACACTATTCGGGCGGAAACATCGTGGGGCCGATCCGTCCGGGCTTAAGCGCTGAATCCTACACGGATTTTAAAAACGGGCTGGAAACATGCAGCCTGCTGACGGATACGGAAGAAATTCAGGCGGAAGATGTTTTAATAGGGCTGTACCCCAATCCTGCAAGGGACCAACTCAACCTTAAAATAGACCCCCGTATCGGCGCTCCGGACCGGCTGTATTTCCTGAATGCTTATGGGCAAGTGTTGTCGTTGACCACCAACCGTTCGGATGACGGCATAATCACCGCCATGGATGTTTCGGCTTTAACTCCCGGGCTTTATTTTGTCGTACTGGAGTTTGGCAATAGCCGGCGTACGAAAAAGTGGGTAAAAGTGTGATTGACAATGCCATGAGCGCATTGAGCGCTGATTTTTATTGATGATTGATGATTACATGATTGACAATTGATGATGGACAAAACCCGCAAACAAGGAACGAGTAAGCCTTCTACATCAAAAATCAACATTCATCTCATCTATCATTCATTACTCCTGCTTCGTTCCTATCTATACGATTATGATGCAGAGAAGGATTATTCTGGTACGCAATGCTCAAAACACTATAAATGACAGGAGACATCCCAAAAATTTGGGATGTCTCCTGTACGATAAGACCTATTGTCTTTTTAAATTTTTCTGCTAATGTAACGGTCATGTATCAATAACCATCCTTACCCGAAGGTTTTGCCGGAGGATCCATTTCCACATCGCCTTGCGTTGCTACGCGGAATTCCGCCCTGCGGTTCATATAGCTGCTGGTAACAGGCACCAGGGCATTCTTTTTACCTTCCCATTGCAGCACTAAGCGTCCGCGACCGATCCCGTGGTTAGTCACCAAGTGTTCGATGATGGAATTGGCGCGCTGGTAAGACAACCAATCGTTCAATGCTTCGGGGCCGGTCTGGTCGGTATGGCCAGCCACGACCAAACGAATATTGGGATTGCCTTTCAACACCCGGGCTACGCCGGCTAAGGTACCGTAATCCGAATATTTGACCTGGTTGCTTTCGCTGGCAAAGTGAATCATCGGCAGGAACATCTCTGTGACGCCACCGCCGCCGCCAGTTCCGCCAGCACCACCTGCGCCAACACCGCGGCGATCAAGCGCTTCATCAATGAGTTCTTTCACGCGTGCTTCAGTCACACCGGCACCACCGATGGGGTTCGTTACCACGCCATCGGAGTTTACCGTTTCGCCGGCCCGGGGTGGGTAGTAAGGTTCTTTGTCTTTGTAATCGGCTATGCCGTCCTTGTCGCTGTCGAGTACGCGGCCTTTGGTATCCACCGGCACATCTGGCGGCGTATTGGGATCTTCATCCACGGCGTCAATAACACCATCGCCATCAGAATCCGCCAATAATTCATCCTGGCGTTTTTTGATGGCGTCCACATCTTTGAACACATTGTCAAGCGGATTCACCCAATAAAGTGGCTCCGACTGGCTGGATGCATTGCCGATATTAAAGTTGAGGCGCAAGTTGGTGTAATTGATCAAATCGCGGAAAGGTGTGCGTACGCCGCCTTCTTTTTCAAAACCGTCGAGCAAATCGGAGCGGCGACCAAAAAGTGAAATTACCTGATGCTCGATGCCGATATTAAACCGTTTGCCGAGGCGGAAAGAAATACCCGCTCCCAGAGCCATGTGGGGCGCCAATTGATACTCGATCGTATCAAAGCGGGGCTGGTCTTCCTGCTCAAAAGCAGTTTCGAAGCTATTCCCACCACCGCCTACCATGGCGTAGTAGTTCACTTTCCTTGCGGTTCGGTCGAAACGGAAGCTGTTCAGGCTCAAGACCCCAAATGCAGTTCCTGATAACCAGGTGGATTCGTAGTTGCGATCCGGGTCGAAAGACTCACCGGACAGCATACCGCCCAGGGCATCTATACGAATGGAAAACAAGTGGTCAATCGCTTTACGGAAGTGAACGCCGCCAGCCACGCCAAATTTAGAGTTGATGTCGCCTCCGGCAAACATGGTTCCTGCATGCAAACCAACTTCCCACATACTTTTGGGTTTCGGTGTGCTGCTGCTGGTCCCGGATGCAACGGCAGGTTTGTCTTGTGCAAGCGCCGGGGTAGAAAATAAGACAGCCATCAAAAAGGCCATCCCTGCAAAATTCAAAGTCATTCCTCTTTTCATAGGGTAGGATTTAAATCAGTTCATGGAATATAATTACGAAATTATCTTCGATTCCGTTGTAGGAAAATGAAGACTTTGTTGAAAAAATCAAGTGCATCGTTTGTAAAATGTATGTGTACAAAAAGATTTCCAGAAAGGATATGGGCTTGGGAGTAGACAACGGTTTTCACTCAAAGTGGACACAATGTTGTTCTATTACCTTGATAGTCAACGGACTTTAGCTATTTGGCTGCTCTCAAAAGGTGTAAAGAAAGCATGACAGGTAAAGCCCTGTTTAGTAATTTTTTACAAAAATATCCCTAATTTTTAACGAAGCAAACAAAATTCCGGCTTTTATGAAAATATTCTGTCGTTTTAGGTGATTTTAGGTGATTTAGGTTAGGTGTCGGACACCTTGGAGGTGTCCGACACCTAACCTAAACCGCCTAAAACCTACCGCAGCACCAGTTCCTGCCGCTCCGGCCCGGTTGAGATCATCGAAATCGGGACTCCAAGCGCGGTTTCCAGAAGGCCGATGTAATGCCGGGCTTCAGCGGGCATTTTTTCGTAATCGGTAATTCCGTCAAGCGATTGCTGCCAGCCGGGCGCGGTTTGGTAAGCAGGTGCCACGTCGGTATCGCAAAGATCGTAAGGCACCTGTAAAGTTTCCACGCCATCAACGCGGTAATTCACTGCATAAGGCACCTCGGTCAGGCTGTTCAGTACATCAATTTTGGTCAGGGCAATTTGTGTGACCCCGTTCAGCATAATGGTGTAGCGCAGTTGCGGCACATCCAACCAGCCACAGCGGCGCGGCCTGCCGGTTGTGGCACCAAATTCGCCGCCTTCCTTGCGAAGGAATTCACCCGTTTCATTGTCCTGTTCTGTCGGGAAAGGCCCCGCTCCTACCCTGGTGCAGTAAGCTTTGGCGATGCCGATGACCTCCCCTATCCGTTGCGGTGCCACGCCCAATCCGCTGCACACCCCTGCGGTGACGGTATTGGAAGAAGTGACATAAGGATAGGTTCCAAAATCAATGTCCAGCATGGCACCCTGGGCACCTTCAGCCAGTACACGTTTGCCAGCATCCAAAGCCTGATTGAGGTAGTATTCCCCATCCACCTGCTCCAATTCGCGGAGGCTTTCGACGCAGGCCATCCAGCGCGCTTCCTCCTGCTCCAAGTCAAAAGCGACTTCCGGATACAGGTTCAACAGCGTCAGGTGTTTGGCTTTTAACGCTTCGTATTTTTGAAGAAAATTCGGACTTTGGATATCGCCGAAGCGCAGGCCATTTCTACCGGTTTTGTCCATGTAGGTGGGCCCGATGCCTTTGAGCGTGGAACCAATTTTTTCTTTGCCTTTGGCACTTTCCGACGCCAGATCAAGGTAGCGGTGGGTGGGCAGAATCAGGTGTGCTTTGCGCGAAATGAGCAGGCGGTGGCGATACACAACCCCGGCATCTTCCACACTTTTCAATTCCCGGACTAAAGTGATGGGGTCAATGACCACACCATTGCCGATAAGATTGATGAGCGATTCGCGGAAAATCCCGGAAGGGATGGTATGCAACACGTATTTTTTTCCGTCAAACTTGAGGGTATGGCCTGCGTTTGGCCCCCCCTGAAACCGGGCAACGATGTCGTACCGGGTCGCTAAAAAGTCAACAATTTTGCCTTTGCCTTCGTCGCCCCATTGTAGGCCGAGGATTACATCTATTTTCATTCCAGCAGATTTCAGATATTTAATGTCTGTCTTTAGAGTCCGATAGCTGCGTTATGTTCTGCCCCAAAATCGGTCAATTACACGAGTAAACTCCCGTTTTTGGGGCAGAACATGCCTTGCTCTCGAACTCTAAAGTCCAGACACGGGACTAAATAATGTGTGTCTTTAGAGTCCGATAGCTGCGTTATGTTCTGCCCCAAAATCGGTCAATTACACGAGTAAACTCCCGTTTTTGGGGCAGAACATGCCTTGCTCTCGAACTCTAAAGTTCAGACACGGGACTAAATGGACGGACACTAAATAGGCAGACACAATTTAGTGAGCCGCTTCCTCCACTTCTTCTTTTGTAACGGCCTTCGAATTCGGGCAAGCGCCATTGCACTGTCCGTAAAGATTGAGTGAGTGGTGGGTGATGTTGAAATGCAACAAGTCGCCCATCATGTTTTTGATTTGCTGAATGCGCGGATCGCAAAACTCCAGCACTTTGCCACAATCCACACAAATGAGGTGGTCGTGTTGCTTATACCCGTAGGATTTTTCGTATTGGGCTAAGTTTTTCCCAAACTGATGTTTCTTGATGAGGTCGCAGTTCACTAAGAGTTCCAGCGTGTTGTATACCGTGGCGCGGCTCACCCGGTAATTCTGGGTCTTCATGTGAATATAAAGCGCCTCCGCATCGAAGTGATCCGTGCGTTTGTAAATTTCTTCGAGGATGGCGTATCGTTCCGGCGTTTTGCGGAATCCGCTTTTTTCAAGGTGCGCCGAAAAAATGTTTTTAACCTCTTTAATGGTGTCTTCCTGTTTGCGTAACATAGCGATGGTCTTAGCCGGGGCAACCCCGGAATGAAATACCCTGCGAAAATAACACCATTTATGATAGGTAAGGTTGTGCCGGAGCCGGTGTTTTTAAAGTTCTTCCAATTGTTGCAGCAGCCAATCCTTTTCCGCCACGTTCACTTTGGCCACTTCTTCCTTTAATTTTTGAAGCGGCTCCTTATTATAAGGATTCAGTTTGATCATTTTTTTAGTAAACCGAACGAGGTTGCCGTACAGGATTTTTTGTTGGCCCCCGATCATGTCTTTCCGGTTCAGGTAGGTGCGCATGCTTTCCAGCAAAGATTCCAGGGCGTCGTATTCACTTTGTTCGTAGTACATCCGTACCAGCATGGCTTTGGCGCTCAGATAAACCAGCACGTCGTCGAAATCGGCTTGTACCAGGATTTTCATCGCTGAGTCGTAATCCCCTTTTTCGAAGTCGAGTCGGGCAAGGCTGAACCGAACAATGCTGTTGCGGTAAGATTCTTCAATGAATTGTTGGTGAGAATTGATAAAATCGCTCACCCAGGCAAATTCCTTTAGTTTGAGTCCGATGCGGATGACGTTCAGGAAGGTGAATTTGGAAATCAGGTGGTTTTCGATCAACAGCTGTCTTTGAAAACCCTGGCGGTAAAGGTCGAATGCCTCCCTTACGAAGGCTTCGTAGCCTGCATTCATGCGCCCGATGCAGTAGTTGATGGCCATCAGGTACATGTCGCGCATTTCTTCTTTTGGAAACAAAGCCCAATGAGCGACGATGTTTTCTTTCAGCTTGTAGAAATAGCCTTCGCTGTCTTTTGCGGTAAGCGATTGATAAACATAGTAATAAATAGCGATGGCTGGCACTTCATGTAAATTCTGTTCAACGACATACTGCAAGACTTCCTGCAGTAATCCGGCGTTATACTCTGCTTTGTACACTTTTTGGTGTGACAACATCAGGCAACTTTGGCGCAGTTTATCCGCACAATAAGTCAGGTCGAGTTTATCTGAAATCTCCTGAAGGTTCATGGGCACGATGCGCTTTTTGCCTTCGAGGTAGACGTATTGCTCCTGAAGCAACAGGTATTCGTTGCGCAAATAATGCTCGTCGCGATAAGGGTGCGACTGTTGCAGTACTTCGATGCTCTTGATCGTTTTTAGAAAAACTTTATCTAATTTGCGCTTGCGGTACACCCCTGCCAGTGCCAAACGCAATCGGGCAGGATCTTCCGACCAATCCTGAAAAGCGAGGAATTCTTCTACCGTCTTCAAAAGGAAATGCATGACTTGCCGCAACAAGGCATCATCGAATTTTTGTTTGGGAAAAACTTTGGCGAATAATTTCTCTTTTGCGAGCTGTTTATCGTTATTCAGGTGTTCAACATGGATCAGATAATCGAATAACCGAACCACATCTTCGCGCTGATTGTGCGCAGGCGACAACAACCATTTGCGCAAACTGCGTATTTCTTTGGGCGAAAGCGACCTAAAAATGGTGATTAACTGGCTATTTTGCATGAATGAAAAAAAATTTCTTCAACAAATCAAAAACAATTTTATTGATTCAAATTACTGATTTACAAATCATGAGATTAAAAAAAACAAAAGATGGTCTTCAAAAATACGCATTTTTTTTTCAACAAACGGTTTTTTTTGTCTTTGTCTTTTCTTAGATCCTGTTGCACCTTTGTAAGGTCAATAGAGACAAACAACACATACGACCTAAACGACGCGCTAATGAACAACCCTGTCGCAGACAGACCGATCAAAAGATCGAACGTTTCCCTACGTGGAGCGTTGCTGCTGCTCATGGGTTTGTTTATAACAACAACTGCAAGTGCGCAGGGTTGGGAGTTGACATTCGGAGATGATAACGAAGATCAGGGACAGGCAATTATCCAAACATCGGATCATGGCTACCTGATTGTAGGGTTTAGCGAATCCTTCGGTACCGACAATGACCTTGATGTTTATGTCATCCGCACAGATGTGGACGGCACGGAACTCTGGTCGAATGTTTACGACGAAGGTTTGATTGAACATGCATACGAAGTAATCGAAACAGAAGACAAAGGTTTTCTGATCATTGGCGACATAAATTATGGCTTTGGACAACCTACTGATGTTTATTTGCTAAAAATCAGCAAGACAGGAGCGTTTGAATGGAGCAAAACTTATGGCAATCCCAATGTTCGCGAACAAGGAAACGATATCGCAAAGGCATTCGGCGATGGTTATGCCATCATCGGGTTGACCAGGGAAACTCCTGGCGGCGATAACGACATCCAACTGATTCGCATTGACAATGCGGGCAATATTCTCTGGAAAAAGAATTATGGTTCAGAGTATGATAACCGGGGTAATGCATTAGTTGCACTTCCGGACGGAGGTTTTGCTTTTGTTGGTACAACAAAAGACGAAGACGGTTTCGACAACGACATGGTCATCTACCGGGTAGATGTAAATGGTGAAATGGTTTGGGTCAATTCTTTTGGAAGTCCCAATTTTGACGAAAGCGCAAATGACATTTTACTCACCAACAACGGCACTACGCTTGTTTTGGTAGGACATGTGCAAAGCGAAAGTCTGGCTTACCTTCGGCGGTATGACCTTGACGGCAACGTGATCGGTTTTGCATCGGTCAACTTAGGGGCAGTTAGCAACGCCTTCAATTCAGCAGTTGAACTCGAAGACGGAAGCATCGTAGCAACCGGTTATACGCTTCCCGACAATGCGGATGTCAATGTTTTGATTGCAAAAATCAACACGGCTGACGAAGTTGTTTGGGCTACGCAAATTGGCGCGGTTGACAAAACAGATACTGGCGAAAGCATCGCTGCTACCGTAGACGGTGGTTTTGTAGTCTCCGGACACAATTCCCAAACACTACTTTTTATCAATGATGTTACGCTGATAAAAGTTGACGCATTAGGCAACTTGCTCACCAATACCATACAGGGTCGGGTTTACCGCTCCAACAATGAATGTGGTGCGTTTGAAGCTGGCGATACGCCGCTTTCACGGTGGACTGTTACCGCTACAAGTAGCGATAATTCATACTTCACCATTACTGACGAACAAGGTTTTTACAATATTTTGGCCGATACGGGGCTATATACGGTCACCGTTTTGCCTTTGAATCCAACCTGGTCGGTATGTGATACAACAGGTTTTGAAGTTGATTTTTCAGAAGGTTACACGGACGCAACTTTTAATTTTCCGGTAACCGCACAGACTGGTTGCGTCGCAATGTCCGTTGGAGTTGCTTCCGATTTTCTGGCAGTTTGTGAAGATGTTGGGTATTATATTGCTTATTCGAACGATGGTACGATCAACGCTTTCGGTGTTTATGTGGAAGTTGAATTGGATGAGGAACTAACTTATGTTTCCTCTACAATCCCTCCTTCCAACATCAATGGCAATGTTTACACTTTCCAATTGGGCGATGTAAATTCAACGGAATTCGGCTTTTTTAAGATTAACACGGCGATGGCTTGTGACGGAATCGCCCAGGGTCAGGCAACTTTAGTCAGTGCCCATATTTACCCCGACACGCTTTGCCTCGAACCGGATCCCGATTGGGATATGGCGAGCATCATTGTTGGAGGGTTTTGTGAAAACGATTCGATCAAGTTCTTTATCCGGAATGTCGGCAACGGCAACATGACTGAAACAAAACTCTCCTTTGTAGTAGAGGATGATGTGGTGATGTTGACCCAACCGTTCCAATTGCCTGCGACACAAGAGACGCTGATTCCTTTGGCGGTAAACGACGAAGGATCAACTTATCGCCTCATTGTGCAACAATCCAGTGGTCACCCGGGAATGAGTTTCCCAACGGTTGCGGTGGAAGGCTGCGCACAAGGCGAATACACAACAGGATATGTAAGTGATTTCCCCGAAAATGATGGGGATCCGTTCATTGCCATTGATGTTCAAGAAGTATCTGGTTCCGAGTTGCCCATTGCACTTAGAGGCCATCCCACGGGTTATCAGGATTCAATTTTAGCCCGCAATACCGATATTACGTACACAATTAGTTTCCGTAACGACGGAACCGATACAGTTTCGAGAGTGGTTATCAGAGATACCTTGCCGACTAATCTGGACTTTACAAGTTTAACCTTCGGGCCCAGCAGTCATCCCTACAACGTACAACTTTATGGCAACGGTATCCTGAAAATCACCTTCGAAGAAATCCAACTTCAACCGAACGGCAGCGCTCAAGAGGCACAAGCCCGCGGATTCTTAAATTTCCGAATTGCCCAAAAACTGGATCTTCCGCTGGGAACTATTATTGACAATCGCGCTGCCGTCTATTTTGATTATGTTGAGCCTGTAGTAACCAATACGGTGCATCATGTAATCGGTTGTACTGACCTTTTCCAACAAGGTTGTATTACCGTGAGCATTGATCCGACACCCGAACCTACAGGTCTGAAAATAACGGTACAACCAAACCCGTTCGCCAATGTCGCTACTATAAAGATAGAGGGACCAGCCACGGGAAAGACTTTGAACTTTAAAGTCTACGACATCACCGGCAAGCTTGTCAGAAGCGACCGGTTTAATGCAAACCATTTTGACTTTCACCGAGGCGGCTTAGCCCCCGGTATGTATCTCTACCGCATTCAGTCTGAAGGACTCGTCCTCGGCAGCGGGAAAATACTGGTGCAATAGTCATAATCCCATAAATTTCGAGGTTCCCTCGCCCTCACGGGCAGGGAACCCCTCCAAAAATGTGGGAACACTCAACAAGCAACAGATTCATCTGTAAGATAAAGAATTAGGTCGTCTTATTTTTCATGAGATTATGATTTGTTATTAGCGAGGCCGCGCGAAAAGCGCGGCTTTTTTTTTGCCCCCACCTCAGCCCACTGCCAACTCAATCCTGTCAACTATTCCCAGCATTCCATATTTTCATCCCAAGTACGCCCACCCTCTGCCCACTGTAAAACTGCCAACTGCCAACTATTCCACCTGCTCTGTCTCATTTTCTGCCACTTTCGTCTTGCAAAAGTAGTTGTTCATCCAGAATACCCGGTATCAATTAGTATTAGGTATTGCATAGTACCTAATAACACCCTATATTTGTGTTATGAAAACGGAGAATTTGGAAACGACAAGAACGCAAATGCGAAGAGGGGTGCTGGAGCTATGTACGCTCTCCATCCTCTCGGAAGGCGAAGCGTATCCATCCGACATCATCCAAAGGCTCAGGGGAGCGGAACTGATCGTTGTAGAAGGCACGCTATACCCTTTGCTCACCCGGCTGAAAAACTCGGAACTACTGGACTATGAATGGCGGGAATCCCGTTCCGGGCCACCCCGCAAGTACTATTACATTACGGACAAAGGACGAGCCTTTTTGCAAGAACTGGTAGAAACCTGGAACCAATTGGTGCAGGCGGTGAATCACTCCATTAAAAACAATAACAATACCGGCAATGAATAAAGTATCCAGCATCAACCTGGGGGGGTATCCCTTTACCATTGACGAAGATGCGTATGAATACCTTCGTCAATACCTCGACGCCATACACCGGCATTTTCGGGGGGTTGAAGGAAACGAAGAAATCACCTCTGACATAGAAACCCGATTGGCAGAATTGTTCCAGGCAAGCCTGGGAAATCGCCCGATTGTTACCATGAAAGACGTCAAAGACACGGTGGCTGTGATGGGCGCCCCGGAAGACTTTGGCGCAGAGCCGTTGAGCGAAAATCCGAAAGGAAAATTCAACATCAAAACAGGCAAACGGCTCTTTCGCAACCCCGAAGAAGAGGTCATTGGCGGGGTATGCTCCGGCATTGCTGCATACTTCGGTATTCAGGATCCCTTGTGGGTACGCCTCTTCTTCGTGGTGGTTGCTATTTCCGGCGGATTCGGGGTGCCGCTGTACATCGTACTGTGGGCCATTATGCCCAAGCCGAAATCAGCGAGCGACTGGTTGGCCATGCGCGGTGAACCCATCAATTTTTCCAATATTGGCCGCATTATCCAGGAAGAAGTAGAACGCCTGTCGGGAAAAATTTCCGAGTTTGGCGAAGAGCTGGGCGGTGCAAACAAAAAAACCGGAACGGATGGGAAAGACTCTTTTAAAGAAGGCATGGACGCCGTAGGGAATGCCCTTCGCGGCGCAGGTGAATCGCTCCAATACCTCTGGAAACCTGTGCTTTTCATCGTCGGCTTCGTCCTTGTCTTGTTTTTTGCAATGGCCTGGATTGGGTCGGCTACCGGCTTATTTTTTGTCTATCCTTTCTTAGATTTTCTGTTCCCGGGTAAAACGGGGCTGGCTGTACTCAGTTTAGTGAATGTGTTCCTGATCATCGGAATTCCATTGATTTCTTTGGTGTTGCTCGTTTCCAGACTGTTGTTTGGCACCCGGGTTTCGGGAGCCTGGCGGACGGGATTGAGCATCATGTGGGGCATCAGCATTACCAGCTTTTTCCTGCTGGGCAGTCTTTTCGGGAAGCAATTCAGCTCCGGCGGACAATTCAGCGCCAATGCAGGTTCTTACAAGGGAGATACGCTGTTTATAGCGGCGCCCGCAGAAACTGCTCCGATTGATACCTGGTACAATATTGACAACGAAGTTATGCTTGCCGATGACAAGTTGATCGTTCGCAAGGTGCACCTTTCCGTCGTTAAAGCGGAAGGCACAACCTTTGAATTGGTCAAAGAGGTCAACTCCAGGGGAGAAAACAATGGAGAAGCCAATGCATTAGCGACTACGGTGACTACGGATGCACGCTTAGAAGGAAATCAGTTGACCATCTCGCCTTACTATTCCTTGACGAAAGGGCAGAAATGGCGGGTACAGGGCGTGAAGTATATCCTGAAGGTGCCCGAAGGCAAGTTTGTGAAGTTTACGACAGACAATCCGTGGTCTATGATGCGGGATATCGAGTTGGCAGACGACACTGATTTTTGGGAGCACCCTAACCGCCTCTGGAAAATGAGTGCTGACGGTTTGGCTTGTACCGATTGCCCGAAAGCAGTTGAATCTGATTTGTCCTTTAATGATTTTCACACCGTGGACATCAGCGGCAAACTTAAAGTCATTATCGAACAGGGCGATGAATATCAGGTAGAACTTCGGGGCGCAGAAAATAACCGCGAAAAAGTTACGATGGAGGAAGCTGATGGCCGCTTGACCATCAATGCCCGTCCGGAAATTGCCGGTTCGCCAGTGCGACTGTTCCTTACTGTACCTGAATTAAAAACGATTAATACCGACGCTACAGACGACGTTCAAATCAAAGGCTTCACTGCACCTTTGCAGGTGAACGCCAAAGGCAGCGGCTACGAGGTAAAGATATACGGCGATGTCAGTAATTTGTTTTTGACCCAGGAGGGCGATAACAAAATTGATGTGATCGGCAATTGTGACCTGCTCGAAGCAGCGCTCAAGGGTGGTGCCCGGCTGGACGCCGAAAAGCCGGGGGTGCGCGAAGCAACGATCACGGCTTCAACCGGCAGTCGTGCCGACGTCATGGTGCGCGAAAAACTGACGCAGAAAAAAGACGACAGCAGCCGCATCCGGGTGAAAGGGAATCCGCAGGTGGTGGAGCAGTAAATTTTAAGTTGGCAAGTTGGCAAGGGGCAAAGGGCTAAATCGCTCATTGCCTTTTGCCTGTTTGCAAATTTGCCTATTTCAAAAAGAACGTTCCACTCCATACACCAAAACATACCCTTCCACCAACTCATAGCGCAAATCGTATTGCGCCACAAATCCTTCCTTTTCCACTTTTCCTGTAACCCCTCCTCCATCCGGTTCAAAATGGAAGGGTTTAACAGCAATGTGCGCCCGAAAATCCAATTCCCGGCGTCCGTATGCTTTGTACAGGACTTCTTTGGCGCCCCAATAGACGTGCAGGTGCAGCAGGCGGTGGGTCGTGCTCAGGCTGGCAGCTTCTTCAGGGCGCAAAAATTTATGCGCAATCCGTTCGATTTTTTCTACAGGCCGCTGAATATCAATGCCCACCGGCAATTGGGCCAGCATGGCGGCGGCTATTTCCCCCGAATGGCTGATGGAAAGGTGGAGTCCTTCGTGCGCTAAGTAGGGTTTACCGCTATCGTCTTTCAAAATGGGGCTTCGCGAAGCCATGCCCGACAATTCGTGCGTCAAATAGCGTACGGCCAACCATTCCACCCGCTTCCGGCCTTTGATGCCCGCCAATTGCTCCGTTTCCCGGACGGTTAACTCCAAACCAGCCAAAAACCACGCTTCCGGTTCGGTGATTTGCCATAGGGCAATGGTGGTGCCCAGGTCATTCTTTTTTAAGAAAAGCGGCATAACGATAGTTTGTGCGTAGTTTTGTACATTAGCGTTGGTTATTCTGCGTCCTTATAAATGGCGCCCATGGAATCCGGGAACGGCAATTTATGGTAAACATTTTCATTCATTACAATAACAGCTCTTCAAAAGACGCCGAATTTTTCAAAGAGATTGAAAAACGGCTGATTATCCTGCGTAACAAACAGGTTATCGCCACTTATTGGCATACGGCACTGATTGAAGCCGGCGACGATATTGATGCCGTGATCCAACAACAATTGGGGCAGGCACAAATCGTGCTGCTGCTGATTAGCTCTGATTATTTTTCAGACGACGATTGTAAAAACCGGCACGCCTTCATTCTAAAACGCAAAGTGCAAGATGCCTTATGCATCGTTCCGATTCTGCTGCGCCCGGTTGAGATTGACGGAACAGACATCATCGGTTTTTCCGCATTGCCAAAAGCAGGCAAAGGGGAAAAATTTCTTTCCAAATGGCCCGATCCTGACGAAGCCTATCTGCACATCGAACTGGAACTGAAACGATTGGCGACGGAGGTGCTTTCCCAAAAAAGCAATTCCCACCGGGAAATTCTGTTGCGAAACGCCCTGCTGCGATTCAATTTTTCCAAAGAAATCCCTTCTTATATCGCCTATTCCAGCAATGAGCGAAAAGTGTACGCCGTCTTGCTGCAAGGCGAACCGCAGAGTAGCCAAAGCTTGTTGCTCCAGCGTCTTTTTGGGGAGAGCAAATCGAAAAACCCCAAAGTCATTTCCATCAAATTAGACAGTGCGGGACATAGCTCGTCTTTGGATCAGCTTTGGACGATGGTTGGCGAAAACTTTAACATGGCGATTCCTGACGCCACATTGGTTTGTTCGGAATTGCGAAACGCCATGATCCGGGATACGGAAATCGTGATTCGTTTCGATCCGGTTGAACGTTATCATTTAAAAGAAGTGCAGGCATTTTGGACGGAATTGCTCCGACAACTGAGCCCGCACAAAGACTACTGGAAAAAGCCGCTCCACTTTTATGTCGTGGATCGCAACGCAGCTAAGGAGTGGAATGCCGACCAGCTTTGCTGCGACCCCTTGCTTTCGTCCGGAGACGTCCTGCATTTGCAAATTGCAAAAATTACAAAACCCGAGTTTATCCACTGGCTTTTCGCTGAAAAAAACGCCTGGAGCGACGACCCACAATTGGCTAAAATCTGGCAGAACCGGGATCAGATCATGCCGCTGGAAGAAGGGTATGTAGGCGATGTTGTTGGGAAAATTTGCGAAATCTGCGAGATAACGCCAACAATTATTCATTGAAAATCAATTAACTAAAGAGGCTATACCTGAAAAAATATGGACGTCCAAAACAAACGATACGAAGGAAACTCCCTGAAAGAGCCAGCCTCTTTTACCTATACGGATAAGGATGGTAAGCTCCAACCGGATAGCATTCCGCCCTACATTCCCTTCGCTGAATTGATCCACGTGGTGGAGTTGATGCGCATCCTCAAACGCCCGCTGCTCATTAAAGGCGCCCCGGGTTCGGGAAAAACGAGGTTGTCGAAAGCGGTGGCGTATGAACTTTACGGCAGCGCTTACCGGGATTATTATTTTGAGTGGAACATCAAATCCACCTCCAAAGCCAAAGACGGCCTTTATACCTTCGACTATTTGGAGCGGCTGCGGGATGCACAGGATAAACAAGCCCTTCACCCGGAGAAATACGTCCGGAAGGGTCCGTTGGGCCGGGCTTTCGAGGTTTCAACCGCAGCCACGCCGGCCATTGTGCTGATAGACGAAATTGACAAAGCAGACATTGACTTTCCCAACGACCTGCTGCTGGAATTAGATCAACTCCGCTACGAAATTGAGGAGATTGACCCCGATCATAAAGCGGAATTGAAACGGGTGCAGCGCGCAACCTACCCGCCGATCATCTTCATTACCAGCAACGAAGAAAAAGAACTGCCGCCCGCTTTTTTGCGCAGGTGCTTGTTTTACTACATCGAATTTCCAGGCAAAGGCGATTTGGAAAACATCGTACAGGCCAATTTTCCTTTTTTGAAAAGCGAGGCGGTCAAAAGCGCGGTTGAACGGTTCTACGGCTTGCGCATCGAAATGAAAAAACATCCCAACACGGAAAAGGAAGTCTCCACCAGCGAGTTGCTCGACTGGATGCGCGCCATCTCCCATTTTTTTGAAGAAAAGGTAAAAACGGAATTGGGAAAGCTATTGGAAAAACAGCCCGAAAAACGCGCTGAAATTGAAGCAATCCTGAACGCTTTAAACGATAAACTGCCTTTGGACGGGCCAATGAGCCAGCAGGTTGATGCGTTGCTGCCCGATTTGTCGAAGGAATTGGCCACAGATTTGGAAAACAAAGATTTAAAAGACTTGTATCCCTATCTTTTGGTCAAATCGCTGAATGATTTTAAAATTCATATTTTGAAAAACAATGCCTGAAGTGTTACCCGATCGTTTGAACGCAGCGCTGTTTCAGTTTTTTCACCGCCTGCGGCACGACCTGCACACCGAGTTGGGAGTAGGCGAATACAAGCTGCTGTTTGAAGCGCAGGAAAAAGGTATTTCCCTTTCTGATGAAGTTGCTGTGATGCAGCTTTGCAAAACGATCTGGCTGAAAGATCAGGCTCAATTTGGGGCTTTCAGGAAGTTGTTTGACGCAATTATCGCCCCCGCTTTTCGCGAAAAGCAGGAAGCAGGCAGCAATCTGCAAGCCGACGCTGAGGAGACTAAAGATACCCGGCCAGACCGCGATGCTCAGAAAAAACCCGTTCCAGAAACGGAGCAAAAACCGGAAACTCCGCAACCGGCTCCCGAATTGAGCGAAGCCGAAGCCCTCGAACGCATCCCCGATTCAGAAGCCGCCCCGGATGAAGGGGACTTGTCCATCGGTTTGGAACAATCCGGCAGCTTCACATTAGAAGACATAGAAGAAACGCCCCTTTCCGAAGCGGGCATCAGCACCCACCGCTTCCTGCTCAACGAGCGTTACCTGCCCGTCAGTCCCCGCGATATGCAACAACACTGGCGTTTTTTACAAAATAATTTCGAACGCGGCATTACGCCGCACATAGATTTGTTGCGCACCGTGGCTTCCATTGCCCGGCGGGGCATTCTGCTGGAACCGGTTTTCCAAAAAAGAACCCTCAACCGCACGCACCTGCTGTTTTTGATTGACGACAGCGCCTCTATGATTGCGTTTGGAACGCTGGCTCAACGCTTGGTGGAAGCCGCTTTAGAGGATCCTTTCGTCACGGACGAAGAGGTTTTTTATTTCAGCAATGCCCCGGGCGAGCAGTTGTACCTCAACCCCTGGCATACGCAATCGGTGCAATTGTCCTCCTTGTGGCGACGCTGCCACCGGCACACCATGATGCTGATCATCAGCGATGGCGGGGCTTCCAGGGGGCAAACCGATTTTGAACGCATCCAGGCGACACATACTTTTTTAAAAGAAGCCAGGCAACATGTACAACGCATCGCCTGGGTGAACCCCATGCCCCGCAAGCGCTGGGAAGATACGTCTGCGGAATACATCGCGCGCCGGGTACCGATGTTTGAGACGGAACGGATTGGGTTGTATAAGGCGATTCAGACTTTGAAGGGGAAGTTTGTTTAAACTGATAAAAAATGCCAGACGATCAAACGACATTATTGGGCCACCCCCTCGCCTCCGGCGAAAGGCTGTTGCTGGAAGCTTTTGCCAAAAATCGTGGCGAAGGGCACGTGTTGCTGGCCTGCCACGCTGCGTTCCCGATGGTGTTGACGGCAGATCTGGTGTATAAAATCTGGCAGAATTTTCGGGAGTACCCTGGCGAAAATGGCGAGCGCTGCGAAATTCCTTACGTGGCCGTTTCGGATCTGTTGTTGTCGCCGCTGTGCCAGCCTTCCGGCTACCAGCGCTTCGAGATGCCGGCCAATATCCGGCATGCCTTGCTTGCCGTTCTGCAAGACGATTCCCGGTTTGGCAAAGCGCGGCTCCGCGAACTGGCTGCTTTTCTAAAACACTACATTGAAGCGGCTTACCGCGACGCCGACGCCATCGGGCAAGCCATCCGCAACGCACAGCAGTTGGTGGTGGATGCTTGGCTCTACCCGGAAAAAGCCCTGCAAACCCTGACCCAGGCCTTTCGGGAAGCAGAACAATCTCCTGCCGAACAAGTGCGGCTCAGCAATTTAGTGGAGCGTTTTGACCTGCAATGGGAGGCCGGGTTGCTGGCCGAAGATCGTCAAAAACCTAAACAAACAGGGGCATTGCTCCAGTACAGCAAAGGGTTGGCCGCTTTTCACAAAACGGGCGACGCCTACCACGCAGCCAATTTACTGAAAGGCGTTATCCAAAAAGGCGACGCTGGTATGATGCTGCCCTTGCCGGGGGAAGTGAAAACGACGGTCAGTAACCGCTTGTCGCTCCCCCAAAAAGGGAAGCTGCACGCCCTGCTGATTGCGATAGACGAGTACCACCCGAAATCAAAGGTTCCCGCGTTGCGTGGCTGCAAAAACGACGCCCGGAAATTGGCCAACTGGGTCACAAAAAAGCACCAATCGCCCGATTCGCCGTGGCGTGAAATTACCGTAGAAACGCTTTTTGACGAGCAAGCGACCCTGTCCATTTTAGAAAAACGCGCGGAGATCTTGCAAAATGTCACCGCCGAAGACCAGGTGCTGATATATTTTGCCGGCCATGCGCGCGTAGAAAATCCCGGGGACGAAACCGACCTGATTTGTTACGACAGTCTGCTCCCCAACACGCCCAAGCTTACCATATCGCGCTTTCGCAACCTCGTGTTGTCCAATGTACGGCAACAGCCATACCTTACCGTGGTGCTGGATGCAGAGTTTACCGGCACTCCGAACTGGCTAGACCCGACGAATCCGAAGCACGTCGTTTTTGCCAATACCGGCCTGCCCGAAAATGGCTATGAAATCAGTGCCGGAGAAGGCTTTTTTACCAAATATTTCATCGAAGCGCTGGAACAGGGCAGCGGGGATGCCGGCAATGCTGCACTTTTCGTGGATACGCTCACTGGTATGGCGCAGGACAAATTGAGCGAAAAGCAGCACCCGCAGTTCTATGCCACACCGCTTGGGGGGGATCGCCCATTTTTGCAGGCGTTGGATCCAACGCGCGAGTTGAAACGGATGATCCGGCTGAGCGGCGCGTCGTTGGCGGAGTTGCGCAAGTCTTTGGCGCTACCCGATTCCGCACCGAAACAGCAATGGAAATCGGCGCTCACCACTTTCCTCGCCGAAAAAGAAAAGACCGATACGCCCCTATTCCTGTTTGTTTTTTCAGATGCAGACGGGGATTTGCCCGCCGTTCAAAAGGAGCAGGAGCAATTGAAAACGCTGGTGGAAGAACAGTTGCAAAATACGTCCGTTGAAGCTGTTTTTTTGGAAAACCCTGATTTGCAGGAAGTGCAACAATATTTCACAGCGCCGGAATACCGGAACCGGTTGCACTTGTTTCATTTTTCGGGATTGGATAAAGAAAACAAGCCGATAATGCCCTCTTTTTCTCAGAAGGCAACGAAGAAGGCACGCCCCATGCAGCAGCAGCAGTCGAACATCGGCAGCTTTTCCAACATAGGCAACGAGCCGGAAGGCTCTGCCGAATATGGCTTTTTGCTCGCCGACGGCCTGCTGAACATTTTTGATTTTACGGCCTGGCTGCCCTATCAGCAAAACCTGCGCCTTGCGTTTTTCAACACCTGTTTCAGCAACCATAGCGCCACCTGGGCCACTCAATTGGGTGCCTGGAATGCCATTGGCACCGAGGGGGAAGTCAGCGACGATGCCGCCACTAAATTTGCAGTGGCTTTTTATAGCAAGTGGTTGGTGAAGGGAAATGCGTTATCCTCAGCTTTTAGCGAAGTTTTAACGGCCGCTCCCGGATCAGCGGGCGGCGCACACCGGTCGGCAGCCCCCATGGAAACCGACGATGCCCCCACAGGCATTCCCTTCCAGTTGAAAAGCGCCGCATGGCTCACCACCGGCTGGCGCGGCGAGCGGTTCACCGATTACAGTTTGGTTCCTGATCCCGGGCTGCGCGCGTTGGTGTTTGAATACGATACCTTAGATATTGCCGATAAAAGGGAACGGGTCACTAAAAAAAGACAAGTAGCTCAAAAATTGGGAGAAGTCATCAATTCCGTTGTTTCCGATAAGCGCGCGCTGCTTGGCCCCCGCGCAAGCCAGGGGTTGCTGGCGGGCCTTGTCACCGCCATTCGCCAGCGCCCCACCGAAGCGGACGTGGCGGTACTTTTGGACATGGCACCGATGGTGAAACAGTTGTTTGTGAAATACGAGTGGGTGGAGGCTGCGGATGGATTGATGAAAGAGAGGCTGTGGGCGGAAGCGCGGAACGGGGAATTGGAGGAAGTGCTGAAGGGATTTGAGGAAGGGGCGGATGAGGATTTGAGGGAGCGGATAGGGGTGATGCGCGATGAGCCGACCCTCATCCCCGGCGGCTCCTTCCTCATGGGCTGGCTCGAAGGACGCGACGGTGCAAAAAACGATCATGAAATTCCAGCTCACAAAGTGCAACTTACCGATTTTTATATTGGAAAATACCCGGTCACCCAAGCCCAATGGAAGGCAGTCATGGGCGACAACCCAAGTCATTTTAAAGAAGCGGAACAAAACCCGGTAGAGAACGTATCCTGGAATGACATTCAGGAGTTTTTAAAAAAGCTGAATGAAAAAACCGGCAAAAATTACCGCCTGCCTACCGAAGCAGAGTGGGAATATGCCGCGCGGGGCGGGCAAGACAGCAAAGAATATGAATACGCTGGCAGCAATACCCTTGAAACGGTAGCCTGGTACACTGAAAATGCCAAAAATAAGACCCACCCGGTTGGTCAGAAAAGCCCGAATGAACTTGGCCTGTACGATATGAGCGGGAATGTATGGGAATGGTGCTCCGACTGGTACGGTACCTACCCATCGGGGGATCAAACCAACCCTGTCGGTCCTCCTTCAGGCTCCTACCGCGTCCTACGCGGCGGGTCGTGGTTCAACTTCCCGCAGGATTGCCGTGTAGCGTATCGCAGCCTCGGCACTCCCGGCTTCCGCTTCTACTACGTTGGCTTTCGCTTAGCCAGGACCAAATAGCCATTTAATTTTTTTACCCTTTTACTCTCTTATGGAAATATGAGACATCCCGAAAATTCGGCTCAGGTGCAGCACCATGATATTGGTAGAAATTTGGGAATGAACGAATTGCAAAGCCTGCCCTGCACTTAAGTGATTAAAACGAATGCTTTTGAATTTTCGTCCCCCACTTTGCGTACTTAGCGCCCTTTGCGGGAGACTGTTTCCCGCAAAGGGCGCTAAGGTCTCGCTAAGGCCGCTAAGAAAGCGGGCGCATGAGTCATCCCAAAAATTCGGGATGACTCATGTTTTTTAATGTCTGCGCTATAAAAATGGCGAACTGATGTAATCGCCTATATATAGCGCAGCATATATAGCGTATATATCAACGCGCAGCGCTTATGTGTTGCCAGTTTTTGGATATATCGGGAAAAACGGGGGTATATATAGGTGTCCACGCCAAATTAGGCGCAGTTCCGGAGGGGATAAAGCGGCGGCTTGCAATGATATGCCGATAGGGCTAGCGACAAGCTTCCGCCTCGCCCACGCCGTCGAAAACTTTTAATTTTTTTTAAAACCTTTGGGCGAAGCCCAAAAAATACCAGGCACGAGGCGGAGCCTCGACGCCAGCAAACAGCTTGCTCGCGCCGAGGCTCCGCCTCGCGTGTACTATTTCAAGGGCTTTGCCCGTTTTTATTTCTCAAAAAACCATTCCCAAATCGGCGATATTTCAATCAGCGGCTGATAATCGCAGAATTTTTCATCCGCTATGGCCGCATAATACGCCGCGCTGCTGTACAACCAATGTTCCGCCAAGGTAACATAACCCGCTTCCACGGCATTGTCATGGATGTAATTCATTTTTTGCGCAATGACGGGTTCGGTATACAATTCAACAGGGTGGTTGTCGTGTTGCCAAACCTGATAGGTTTGTTTGTGTTTTTTGTTGTAGGCATGATAACCAAACAAATGTAGAAGCCAATCCCGGCGACTTTCAATATTGGAGGCATCCAGCAAATAATCTATAATCTGTCGGGCAGTAAAAGCCTTCCAATCGCGCATCACATCTACCAGCAGGAACGGTGGCCGGCAACTGGCGATCAAATGCCAGTGGTTGGACATAATTGTATAAGCGTGTACCTGAAATCCTTTGTGTTTTTGGCAGTACCGCCAGCTGTCTATTACCATGTCTCGGTAGACTTGGCGCGTGAATAAATCTACCCAGCCGACCGTAGCACCGGTCAGGTAGTTTAGGCCGTGTTGGTTGCGAATTTTGTATTGGACACTCATGTGGGTTGAGATTGAGTTTTTTGTTGATGGAGTCAGGCAGAACCTGACAAATAGTACACGCGAGAGAGTCAGGCAGAACCTGACAAATAGTACACGCGAGGCGGAGCCTCGGCGCGAGCGTTTTATGGACTAACGTAAGATTCCGTCTTATCCTCCATACTTGTCCGATCTTGTCTGACTTTGTTCGATCTTGTTCGATCTTGTTCGATTTCAAGGTGGCGTGTAGCAAATTAGTTTTCCTGTGTATTCGCACTGTATTCGCAATTTTCCATAAATTTGACAAAACCTTTGCTCGCATATTTACAAACTACCGCCTCGATGTCTGGCTATTCAAAACCACTTATCCTTTTGCTGCTTGCAACCCTGCTTTTGCCCTTTTCCTGCCGGAGAACCAAGGGGTACGAAGAAAGCAAATATTTAAGATGGGTGGGTGATATCGCGTTCAACCCCAAAGAAGATGATAAAAACTTCGTCGTATGTGAGGAGGAAGAGGTGAAACAATACCATAATTTCAGCCTGGGTTTTCAATACAAAGGCGAAAAATATGAGTTGGATCGCGCCTTTGAACAAGCGTACCAGTCGAAAATCATCAAAGGCGAAAGCGGCCTGATCAGAATCCGGTTTATCGTTAATTGTAGAGGAGAAACAGGGAGATTCAGGGTCATGGGCATGAACGAAAACTATGAGCCCAAAGCGTTTGATGCCCCCATTACCAAACAACTGCTGCGCATCACGCAAAGCCTTACCGGCTGGAAAGTTTTGCCGAATGCCGAAAAACCGGAAGATTATTACCAATACCTGATTTTCAAAATTAAAGAGGGACAGTTAATCGAAATTATGCCATGAAACCACCTGCTTTATTTTTTGTATTGCTGCTTTTAAGCGCAAAAGGATGGACACAAAATTGCAATGCTTTTTTGTATGCAAAAGATACGCTTCAATACGAGGCCTGCCTTTTGGCAGAAGCGCGGGAAGGGCATTATCAATACAGTAAAGCCTACCAGGAAGCCTTAGATCGGGCTATTGAAAAATGCCCCTATTTTTCCTATGCTTACCTGCATAAATCAACTGCATATTTAAAAAGCGGGGATTTTCTGACCTGGAAACAGTTGATTGACAAAGCCGTTGCACTCAATGCGAAAGAAAATTTAGGGTATCGGGCATGGTGCCGCTACCAGTTCTTTAGGGATTATCAAGGGGCGATTGACGACGTTGAAACGTTGGATAGCCTGATCAGCTACGACCTGGGCTATTCTGCCGGGGGCGAATACCATTTAAATATTGCAAAAGCACTGTGTCACAAAGCGTTAGGAAACAAAAAAAGAGCAGTCGAAATTATTGAAAATCAATTAACAACACCGGATTACACCGCCGGGGTTTATGATTATATGCACCTCGGCGTGTTGTACCTCGAATTGGGCAATCCGCAACGGGCGATTGATTGCTTTGCTAAACAAACGGCCAACTACGAATTAGCGGAAAATCAATTCTACCTGGGCTTAACCTACAAATCCCTCCAAAGCAACGACCAATATTTAGCCTGCATTCGGAAATCCCGGGAGTTGTATGTCTCCGGTAAATCTATGAACGACCCTTATACGGAACAGATGGATAAAATTTACCTACAGGTGATAGAAAATGAATTGAATTCAGGTAAATAAGATCTGGTTTTCAACTTTTTTAGTGCCGCTCCGTCTCGTGCCTGGCATTTCAAACGGCGTTGCCCGTTTTCCATTTTTTTTCCTTCATCTTGTGCATCCGCTTTGGATTGTACCATAGCCAGAAACCGCTGAAGGATCCATAGTGGACACAGAAGGCTGCGCCTATTGCGATTGCAGCGAATGGCCTCCGCATCGAATTTCTTGCGAATAGTTTTAGGTTTGGCATCTGCTTTTGCCTGTTAGCTGGCAGACCGAAAAGAGTGGAAGGCGGAGCTTTACGCCGGAACTCAAAAGGCAAGGGGGCGTGCGGGCAAGTAGGGTTCCGTAATGCGAGCAGATTATCGGAAAACCTTTGAATACCGCTTGCAAACTAATACCTTGCCATTGAAAAGACCGCCTCTTGTAGCTCCTAAAACACTCAACCAGCATTATTATACACCTTCCAAAGCAATGCCGCAACAGAAGTACTTAAAAACCCAGGGGCTCCTTACGGGCGATTGGGTCTATGTATACAAAGGCTTCTGGCAATTTTTCTACGAATGGATGTGCAGGCAAATGGAAAAAAGAGGGATACCCTGCCAGAATAACCCACCCGTATGGGCTTTTCATTCTTGTGGCGGGTTTATTAGACCCTGATTTTGACTATACCGCTTTTGTTTAAACCGGGCTGTCAAAAAAACCTCCTCCCACAGGCAACCTTTTTTTGTTTTTCCCCGAATCTGAGCAGAAAGCAGAGGCAGAATTTTGCTCCATCATTTGAAATAGAAGATAAAAACATCCGAAATTCCCATTCAGGTAGTTTTTTTTCTTGTTCAGTAAATGAATGGCGCTTTTTTTAACCAATCAACCGGTTAATTGAGTAAATTGTGGATCGGCAATTGTCTATACTATCTTGAATATGTCTAAACTCGCACATCAGATATACATCATTACACTGTCAAGCATTGTAATCCTGACTTTTTTGTTTTTGTCTTACAAAGGGCTTTCTTATTACAGCACCTCCATCGAAGAACGATTTTACCATCCCGACCACAACTGGTTTAAACCGAGCGGCGTTTTTGGGCACGGCTTGGGCATTGTGGGTACCTTATTGATCATCATTGGCGTATTTGGCTACCAAGCCAAAAAAAGATTCCGAGTACTTGCCCCGCTTGGGCGGTTGAAATACTGGCTGGAGTTCCACATTTTCCTGTGCAGCCTGGGGCCGGTCATGATCCTGTTCCACACCGCATTCAAGTTCGGCGGGATCGTGTCCGTCAGTTTTTGGAGCATGATTGCGGTGGTCGTCAGTGGCATCATTGGCAGGTTTATTTACATACAAATCCCCCGAACGATTGAAGGCCGGGAATTGAGTCTGAACGAAGTTCGGGAAATGAAAGGAGACTTCGGGGAGATACTGAAAGGTTCTTATCACTTAGACGCCGGGAGTTACCAAACCGTTTTGGATGCGGTGAGCATCAACAGTCAGCGGATGAAAGGGGATTTTTTCTCGCGGATCGTTGGCAAATATTTTGAAGACAAAAAGACCCTCCGCCTGATTAGAAGCACCCTTCGTGAAAACGGATTGTCGAATCCCGACACCCGGAAAGTAGCAAAAATGGTCAGCAACGAAATCTCATTGAACAACCGGATCGAGCGGTTGGTGACTATGCAGGAGTTGTTCAAATACTGGCACGTGGCGCATTTGCCGTTTGCCCTGATTATGTTGATTATTATGATTATCCACGTGGCAATTACTTTGGCATTTGGTTATAAGTGGATTTTTTAAAATAGTCAATTTGTCGTTTCACGTTGTCCTATATTTTAGCTATGTTAATCGAACAAGTGATTATCTATGGAATTGTCGGGATTTTCTGTTTTGTCGTCGTTTATTTTTACTTAAAGCGACAGAAAAAAGCCTCCGAAGTTGTAGAAGCTAAAATTGAAAAGGCCATACAAGATGGTACTTTCGAGCCGGTTTCTCTACATCCTGTGATAGATTTGGGCACCTGCATCAAAAGCGGAGCCTGCATTGAGGCCTGCCCTGAAAAGGACATCATTGGCATTGTGAACGGCAGAGCAACCTTAGTGAACGCCTCGCAGTGCATTGGCCATGGCGCTTGTTTTCATGCCTGCCCCGTAGAAGCGATTACCTTAGTAATTGGGACAGAAAAAAGGGGGGTAGACCTGCCGCACGTCAATCAGGATTTTGAGACGAACGTTCGGGGCATTTATATTGCCGGGGAGTTGGGCGGCATGGGTCTGATCAAAAACAGCGTGGAGCAGGGAGAAGCCGCTGTTGAAAGCATGGTCAAATCCGGGTTCAAACGTGGAGGCAAGGACATCTACGATCTAATCATCATTGGTGCTGGTCCGGCGGGTATCTCGGCTTCGCTGACTGCAAAAAAACACAACCTGAATTTTTTGACCGTTGAGCAAGATTCGCTCGGTGGCACGGTTTTTAACTTCCCACGATCCAAAATCGTGATGACGGCACCAATGGATTTACCGCTTTATGGTAAAGTAAAACTCTACAACACCAGCAAAACGGAATTACTCAGCTTGTGGCAATTGGTGCTGGCAAAAAACGACATCAAAATCCGGGAAAACACAAAAATTGAAGGGATTCAGATAGATGGCGACCATTTTAATGTGATCACCTTCAAAGGCGAGACGCTCCAGGCTAAAAATGTACTTTTAGCCATTGGCCGGCGGGGCAGCCCGCGAAAATTAGGCATCCCTGGCGAATCGCTCGAAAAAGTAGCTTACCGGCTGCTCGAACCGGAAAACATCATTAACAAGCGGGTGATCGTTGTTGGCGGCGGCGATTCTGCCGTTGAGGCAGCACTTTCCCTGGCAGATCAAAACAAGGTCATCATCAGCTACCGGAGTGAAGCCTTCAGCAGGCTCAAACCTCAAAACCGGCAAAACCTGGAAACCGCTGTCAATCGTGGGACTGTTGAAGTTAAACTAAAAACCAACTTGGTGAAAATTGAAGCCGAAAAAGCCATATTGACTTACGAAGCTGAACAAGAGCCTGTTGTGGTAGAAAACGATATGGTATATATTTTTGCCGGGGGCGAGTTGCCCACCCAGTTTTTGCAAAAAGCGGGCGTACAAATTTCGAAGCGGTTTGGGTATACAGTAAAGAAGCACAAATGAAAAAGCACATTTTCCATATCCTTCTTTTTCTTACCCTTCTTTCCGGGAGGGCTTTGGCACAGTTATCGCCTGGCGACTTGTCGAATGCCCACGCTAAGTTGGAAGGCGTATCCAATTGCACGCAGTGCCATGTCTTGGGGGATAAAGTTTCCAACGACAAGTGCTTAGCTTGCCATAAAGAAATCAAAACCAAAATAGGCAAGGGCAGAGGTTACCACGTTTCCAAGGAGGTTAAAGGCAAAGAATGCGCAAGTTGCCACAGCGACCACCACGGGCGGAAATTTGATCTGGTGCGGTTTGATGAGAAAAATTTCAACCATTCTCTGGCGGGATACGAACTGACGGGCGCACACAAAAAAATAGACTGCCGGGAGTGCCACAAGCCCGATTATGTGGGCGATGTGAATTTAAAGAAGAAAAAAGACACGTATTTGGGCCTTGAACAGCCCTGCCTTTCATGCCATACCGATTACCACCAGAAAACGCTGCCAAACGATTGTGCCAAATGCCATTCAGTGGATGCATTTGCACCGGCGGGCAAGTTCAACCACGATAAGGCCGATTTTGCCTTAGTTGGAAAACACAAAACAGTGGCGTGCATCGAATGCCACCTGAAAGAAACGAAAAACGGGGTGGCGTTTCAACGATTTGCAAACGTACCATTCACCAACTGCAATAGTTGCCACAAAGACGCCCACAACAACCACCTCGGAACCAATTGCAAAGAGTGCCATTCTGAACAATCCTTTACCTCGCTGGCCGGGTTGAGTAAATTCAACCACAGCAAGACCAAATTCCCGCTGAAAGGGCAACACAAGCAAACCGGCTGCGCAGGATGCCACAAACTGGAAGCGACGCCGCTGACCATTTTCCAGGACAGACTTGGTGTAAAAACAAATGCTTGCGCCACCTGCCATAAGGATGTACACGAAGGCAAATTTGGAAGCAATTGCGTGGATTGTCACAACGAAACCTCCTTCCGGAAAGTCGGACGCATGGAGGGTTTCGACCATAACCTGACAAAGTTTGCACTGAAAGGCAAGCACGTAGCGGTGGATTGCCGGAAATGCCACATTTCAGAGCATTTCACAGACCCGTTACCTCACAACACCTGTGCGTCCTGCCACAAAGACTACCACGAGGGGCAGTTTAAAACCGCTGTAAAAACACCGGACTGTGCGGAGTGCCATACGGTGGATGGGTTTGCGGGGAGTACATTTACCCTTGAAAAACACGCCCAAACCACATTTGCGCTCACCGGGGCGCATATTGCAACGCCTTGTAATGCCTGCCATTGGAAAGAAAAGCAATGGAAGTTCCGGAAAATTGGCGAGCGCTGCGTGGATTGCCACAAAGACGTACACGTGGGGGAAATTGACGTTAAATGGTACCCCAGCCAAACTTGCGAAAACTGCCACTCCACGGAAAGCTGGGTCAGTGAAAACCGATTCGACCACGCTAAAACCCGATTCAAGCTGCAAGGTGCCCACGTCAAGCAAGATTGCCGGGCTTGTCACATTCCGGATACCGAACATCAACATGGAAAATTTGCAGGGCTCCCCGCTACCTGTCATACCTGCCACCAGGATCAACATAGCGGACAGTTTGAGAAAAGCGGCGTGACTGATTGTGCGCGGTGCCACAGCTTCGACGACTGGATCATGAACAATTTTGACCACAGTAAAACGCGGTTCAAATTGGATGGAAAACACGCTACAGTGGCTTGTGAAAAATGCCACCTTACGAAAGAAGTCAATGGAAACATGGTCGTACAATACCGATTCGACAGTTTTGAATGCATCGTTTGTCACCAGTAGGGGCGACCCTCGCGGTCGCCCTGGCATCCAGCCGCCCCCGGAGGGCGTCTGAATGCCCAACAGAACGGTTTTTGGCATCAGGGCGACCGCGAGGGTCGCAATGAAACATAAGGCGACTGCGAGGGTCGCAATGAAACACAGGGCGACTGCGAGGGTCGCAATGAAACACAGGGCGACCGCGAGGGTCGCCCCTACACAATCAACCATGCGCCATTTAACATCCATACTCCTCCTCGGCTTTTGCGCGAACCTGTTTTCGCAAAATCCGCACGGCACAGCCTTAAAATACGACTGCGCGGCCTGCCATTCTCCTGCCGGATGGGAAATCATGGCGGATGAATGGGAACGGGAAACCTTAGTCATTCCGGAGGATCGGGTAGGTGTTCCGGTTAAAACCAAGCGCTTCAGCCACGAGCAGACGGATTTTGCTTTAACCGGGCGACACAAGGGCGTGGACTGCCGGAGCTGCCACGAAACGCTCGTATTTGAGGAAGCGCAAACAACCTGTATATCCTGCCATACCGATTTACACCAAATGACCGTGGGTGACGACTGCGCCCGATGCCATACCACGCAACATTGGCTGGTGGACAACATCACCGCGCTGCACCAGGAAAACGGCTTCCCGCTGCTCGGCGTGCATGCGGTAGTGGATTGCAGGCGATGCCACCTTTCGGAAACGGACATACGGTTTGACCGCATCGGGAACGATTGCATCAATTGCCACTTTGAAGAATACACGGCGACTACCATGCCCAACCACACAGCGGCGGGCTATTCCACCAATTGTGAGGATTGCCACGACGTTGCCGGATCGGGCTGGCTTTGGTCGGGAGGCGGCGCCAACCACTTGTTTTTTCCGTTGACCGGGGGGCATCAAATCAACGACTGTGCCCAATGCCATGTTGGTGAAAATTTTATGAATACGCCCACCGATTGTTTTGCCTGCCACCAGTCAGATTTTCAGGCCACCACCAGCCCTGACCACGAAGCGGGCAATTTTCCGACCGACTGCAAGGTCTGCCACTCGACCGATCCTGGCTGGAATGCCACCGACTTTTCCCAACACGACCAGTTGTATTTCCCCATTTTCAGCGGCAAACACGATGGAGAATGGAATGAATGCACGGATTGTCATACCACTCCCGGAAATTTCGCGCTTTTTAGTTGTATAGAATGCCATGAACACGATAACCCCGGTGATCTTGCCAATAAACACGATGAGGTTTCGGGGTATAGTTATACGAGTTCGGCTTGTTATTCCTGCCACCCAAGAGGGGAGTAATAACACACCCGTTCAGCTACTTATTTTTCCCGTTCAGCATATTAAGCTATGCTGGTGGGAAGAAGTCAATGGCACCGTGAAAGGAATGTCATAGTTTTGTCAAAACCGGATTGAGCAACGAAGCGCTTATTCGGATTTTCCCCAACAAGCACTAAGAAAAACAGCATTGTTTGCAAAAACTTTTATTCATATTATTTTTTCTTGGGCTGACAGTAACGCTTCTCTCTCAGAACCCGCACGGTGCAACGTTGAAATACGACTGCGCAGCCTGCCACACGCCTGCCGGGTGGGAAATAGCAAGTGATTATTGGAAAAACTACGAACCGGGAAAACCGCAAATTTCAAAAACGACCGGACTGCCGCTGCCTGTGGACACGCTGCGGTTTCACCATGGGAAAACCATTTTTCCACTGCAAGGCGGTCACACCGCCGTAGATTGCCGGAGCTGCCACCAAACCCTGGTGTTTTCAGAAGCTAATCCCGATTGCATTTCCTGCCATACAGACATTCACCAGCAAACCGTCGGTAACGATTGCGCCCGCTGTCATACGCCCAACAACTGGCTGGTGGACAACATCACAGAACTGCACCAGGAGAATGGCTTCCCCCTAACCGGCGTGCATACGATCGTCAGTTGCGATGCCTGCCACGTGAGTGAATCGGCGCTGCGTTTTGACCGAATTGGGAACGATTGCCGGAGTTGCCACCTCGATGACTACAACAACACAACCAATCCAAATCATAGCCAGGCTGGTTTTTCTACCGATTGCTTAGAATGCCACGACCTCCATACCCCCGGCTGGCATACCGATCAGGTCAATCACGATTTTTTTCCCCTGACCAAAGGGCACGAAATTGCGGATTGTGCAAAATGCCATTTTGGCGGTGATTTCGCCAATACGCCCAATACCTGTGTGGCGTGTCATTTGTCGGATTTTGAAAGCACGCAGAACCCGAACCACGTCACCGCCAATTTTTCTAACGACTGCACGTTATGCCACACCACTGACCCGGACTGGGTGCCTGCCCAATACACGCAACACGATGCTGACTTTTTTCCGATTTACAGGGGCAAACACCAGGGGCAATGGTCTGAATGCGCAGATTGCCACACCAATGCTTCAAATTATGCGGAATTTAGTTGTACGGTCTGCCACCTGAACCCCGAAACGGATGCTGGGCATGACGGCGTTGCGGGGTATGTCTATGAAAGTTCTGCCTGCCTCGCCTGCCACCCGGCGGGAGACGCAGAGAATAGTTTCGACCATAATGAAAGTAATTTTCCGCTCACGGGCGCACACCTTACCACGGATTGCATCGCCTGCCACGCCAATGGATATGCGGGTACGCCAACGGATTGTGCGTCGTGCCATACAAC
>Ga0163148_10000326_pt1 | contig 63720 bp, 58 predicted proteins | sample OliLakLV19MP7P2_FD_148606 | JGI IMG/M metagenome (GOLD analysis project Ga0163148, IMG submission 148606) | Freshwater microbial mat bacterial communities from Lake Vanda, McMurdo Dry Valleys, Antarctica- Oligotrophic Lake LV.19.MP7.P2 | ecosystem: Environmental > Aquatic > Freshwater > Lake >... | reverse complement strand
AAAAACAAAATTTCTTGTTTTAGCAATTCAATTAGCTTACCTAGTTATTTACTATCAGAACCCGAAGGTGAATATAGCTATGGAGATGATATTCAATTTTAAATATTCACTGCATTAACTGAAATAGAATTCTAAGCATCTCGTTTTATAAAAGTAATTTTGCGATTCCAGACGAAAGAAAATAAATCTTTCTCAAATTCAAGATGACAGAAAAAAAATATTTTACTGCATTTCACTGCAAAATGTATTTCCAGAAAAATGGCGAAGAGTTTAACCTAAGTAAGTTTGTGATTGTGAAGTAAAGCAAAGTTAACTTCTCTTCTTACTTCCAGTATTCTCTATCTAAGCTGCGGTATTGAATTGCTTCGCTTATGTGGGCGACTGTTATATTTGCTGCTCCTTCCATATCGGCTATAGTGCGGGCTACTTTCTTTATTCTATCGTGGGCTCTTGCCGATAAATTCATTCGTTTCATAGCCACTTCAAGCAGTGCTTCGCAAGCACCATCTAGCACGCAGTATTCGGCTATATGTTTAGATTCCATATCCGCATTCTTATGTAATGTAGGTTTTTCGGCAAATCTCTTTATTTGAATTTGTCTGGCTGCTATCACTCGCTGTCTCACATCTATGCTAGGTTCGGCTTTTCGCTTGGAGCTTAGATCTTGGAATTTAACAGCTGGCACTTCTATATGAATATCAATCCTATCGAGTAGCGGACCCGATATTTTGCCAATATATTTCTGAACTTGCTGCGGTGTGCAAGAGCAATCCTTCATTGGATTGCCAAAATTACCACAAGGGCACGGATTCATTGAGCAAACCAGCATAAAATTGGCTGGGTATTCCACAGTAAGTCGAGTTCTGGAAATTACAATTTTCTTTTCTTCAATTGGTTGCCTAAGCACCTCAAGCACGTTTCTAGCAAATTCAGGCAGCTCATCTAAAAATAGCACCCCATGGTGGGCCAAAGAAATCTCACCAGGGCGAATTTTACTCATTCCACCGCCAACAAGTGCAGCATCGGAAATAGTATGGTGTGGCGAACGGAAAGGCCTATTGGTTACCAATGCCTCACCCTTTTCGAGCATACCAGAAACGGAATGAATTTTAGTTGTTTCAAGCGATTCACTCAAACTGAGCGGTGGCAAAATTCCTGGCAATCTTTGAGCAATCATAGTTTTGCCCGAACCTGGGGGCCCAATCATTAGTAAGTTGTGTCCGCCAGCTGCTGCTATTTCAAGTGCCCGTTTCACATTTTCTTGCCCTTTCACATCCGCTAAATCTTTGGAAATATTTGCTAAGTTGTTGTTAAAGATAGAATCCAAATCAATAAATGTAGGTTCTATTTTCAAATCCTTATTTAAGTAATCAACTGCTTGGCGAAGATTCTCAACTGGTATCACATCTAAAGTATTGACTAAAGCGGCTTCTTCGGCATTTGCTTTGGGTAGTATTATTCGTTTATAGCCAAGTTTACTTGCTTCGTAGGATATAGATAAACTTCCGTGTATTTTTCGCAGAGTGCCATCTAAAGCAAGTTCACCAAGTATTATGCAGTCAGCCAAATTATCTTTATCCACCACCCCAGTGGAAGCCAGCAATCCAATTGCTATTGGCAGATCGAATGCACTACCTTCTTTTTTAATGTCGGCTGGAGCTAAATTTACTGTGATTTTCTTATTCGGAAATATATATTGTGAGTTCTTAATAGCAGCGGTTACTCTTTCTCGGCTTTCTTTCACAGCCGAATCGGGCAAGCCAACTATTGTAAAGTTCGGAAGAGCGTTATCCAAGTGGGTTTCAATTTCCACTCGGAAAGCATCTATACCATAAACTGTTGCTGAAAATAATTGTGAATACATACTTATTTTAACTATAAATTCTATAATTAAACAAATTAAGGAAAAGAAATTAGAAAATATAATGTAAAGCTAAATTTATGATTAATATTTGCAATAAGAGTTAAAGTAAATTCAGTATTTTTGTTTTAAAGAATTTAATTATCAAGAAAATAAAAAATGAATATTCTCTTAGTTGCAATTGGAGGAGCTTGTGGCTCTGTGCTTAGGTATTTGGCCAGTCGGTATGCAAATGTAAATTGGATACTGTTCGATTTGCCGATAGGCACAATTTTGGTAAATGTAGTTGGCTGTTTTCTGATTGGCTTTTTGTCGGTATTTCTTGCCACTCCCGAAAAAGATAACTATCGCATTCTGTTAATTGTGGGATTATTGGGTGGCTTCACCACTTTTTCTGCTTTCGGTATAGAAACATATCAACTTTTGCAAAGTGGCAAATCATTTACAGCATTGCTGAATATTACCATTAGCATAGTGCTTGGTTTGGCAGCTGTAACAATGGGCTATTTGCTTAGCAAACGCATTTTTTGAGATTACCCTTCTAAAGTAGCTTTATTAATTGCTTTTGCTTCATCAGTTGTCTTAGCAATTGACGTAACTGCTTTATCCACAGGACGAAACACAAACAATACAATAACAGTTATGGACGAGAAAAGTCCTAAAGTTGTAGCGGAATTCAGCAAAATACTTTTAAATCGGGCAATGAAAAACTCATAGACCCCAGGATCGCTAAACTCTCTAATATTATTGAAATAAACAACTTGGGCAAGCTGCCAATCGTAATAAATATTTAAGAAACTTATAGGCGAAAACCCAAAGAATAGCACAGCCATCATAAAAAGCCAGCCGTGTTTGCGAAAATTGGTGTACGATGTGAATGAGAATATCAAAAACATTACAAAAGATACTAAATAAGCAATATCTGTATAAGCTGCTGAGATTGTGAATGCATAAACAGATTGTACTCTTTCTTCATTGAGCAAGCCAGGACGCAATGCAAAGTCGGAAGTTGGCATAAACAAATCAAAGGCAACAACTGAGCGAACTAAGCTTCCACCCACCCAAACACACATTCCCAAGAGAAAAAATCCCAGTAGTAACTTTTGGTATGTTTTTAAAATCATAGAAATAAATTTTAATTGAAGAAATCTAATGAAACTAAATTACGTCATTATCAGTTAATTTGCATAAACATTCTTCCACCAATTTGAATTTTATTTAGAAATGTCAGAAATTATGAACCCAACTCAGAACTTTGCAGAGTTTTCTTTTGAAAACATGGTTGCTATTTTTGGAGTGCAATCCTTTGTGAACATTCCTCAAAACTCCAATTATATTGGGGTCAGCACAGACACTCGCTCAATTACTTTGGGCAATATATTCGTTGCACTTATAGGCGAGGTCTTCGATGCACACACCAAGATAGCCGATGCTTTTGAAAATGGAGCAGCTGTTTGCATTGTAGAGAAAAAATGGTTAGAAAGCAATGCAGATTATTTCCCAAATAAAAGTTTTATTGTGGTAGAAAACACTTTGCATAGTTTGGCAGAGATTGCCCATTACCACAGAAAGAGATTTCATTTGCCAATAATAGCTGTAGTTGGCTCCAATGGTAAAACAACTACAAAAGAGATAATTGCTAATGTGCTGGCAAGCAAAGGCAAAATATTGAAAACCTATGGCAATTACAACAACCAAGTTGGTGTTCCGCTAATGCTTTTAATGCTTGACGATTCTTATAAATATGCAGTACTTGAGATAGGAACAAATGAACCTGGCGAAGTGTCATTGCTTTCTAAAGTAGCAAATCCTACACAAGCAATAATCACAAACATTGGCTTAGAGCATTTGGAAAAGCTAATTGATATAGATGGTGTTGAAATGGAAGAAACATCTATTATTGCTCATTTGCTTAGACACCACGGTTTTGCTTATTTGAATTGCGATGACCCAAGACTTGGCAAGTACGCACAATTAATTGAACAAAATATGACTTTCGGAATCGGTTCTGATTTTGCAGTCAATGGCTCTGTGGAATACGATGCTGAGCTGAAACCAATAATAAGTGTGAAAATAGAAGAAACAGAATTTACAGTAACTTCAAACATAATCGGCTATGCTGGAGCTATCAACTCGCTTGGAGCAATAGCCATTGGAATACACAATGAAGTTAGCATAGAAGATATTATTAAAAGTATAAATAGCTTCAAACCGCTTCAAGGTACTGGCTATGCACGTATGGCATTAGAAAAGCTATCTGGATTTACATTGCTAAACGATTGCTACAACGCTAATCCATCATCTATGGAAATGGCTCTGAAAACAATTGGGAATTTGCAAGCAAGTGGAAAGAAAATTGCAGTGCTTGGCGAAATGCGAGAACTTGGCGATGCATCTGCCGAATCGCATTTGGATATTATTACTCTTGCAGAAAATGTTTGCGATATAGTTTATACGTTTGGAAATGATTTCACAGTTGCCGCAAAAGAAATTAAAGGCAAAACTGAGGCTTTCGAGAGCAAAGAAGAACTTATCTTGCACCTGAAAAACAACATTGCAGCCAATGATCTCATATTAGTGAAAGGTTCACGTGGCTGCCGAATGGAAGAAATAGTTCTTGCAATGCGTGCTATTGTCAATTAACAAATGAGTAAATGACACCAATAGGACACACTGCGATTTCATACATTGCAGGAAAAACATTAAATAAACTAAGCATCCCACTTTTAATAATAGGTGGAGTGCTGCCCGATATTGATTTTGTGTTTGTTTTTGCAAGCTATTTCAATCAGATTCATCGGCTTTGGACTCATAATTTACTGTTTGGCTTAGTTGCTTGTCTTATTCTATCACTTTTCAAAATTGAAAATAAATTAAACAAAATACTATCGCTCGGCATAGGGATATTACTACATTTATTAATAGACAGCATATTAGATTCCAACCCTAGCAATGGAATCGGAGTTGCAATTTTCTTTCCATTTTCAAACTATTACTTCTCTCCAATTAATTTATCGCTAATAGAAACAAAAACTACATGGCAAAACCTACCAGCTATGCTATGGCAAACTGCCAAACTATTCTATATAGAAATCCCAGTCTGCATTATAGCCTTAGCGATGTACTTGAAAAAAACTTATGAGTGATGAGTATTAAGAGTTATGCCAATATTATTGCCACCTTTAGGGGGCTGTCAGCTTGCTGACTGGGGGTGTTAAGACTGCCAAGCGAAGTGATAATGTAGGAAAAAGTTTTCTAACATAAACTTGTTTTATTCGTATAAATGAAAAGTGCTTCGTCTTTATTCAAAAAGCTGTAAATTGCTTTTATGCTTCTTGCGAAAAATTGAAAAATTAAATGAAAGATAATAGAAAATATTTAGACCCTACAATTGTAGCTCAGTTAGGCAATATAGAGCTTAAAGCCAAACTTGTGGTGGAGGGTTTTATTACTGGTTTGCATCGCTCGCCTTATCATGGCTTTAGCGTTGAGTTTGCTGAACACAGGCAATATCGCCAGGGCGATGAGATTCGCCATATTGATTGGCAGGTTTTCGCTCGAACAAATAAATATTTCGTTAAACAGTTTGAAGAAGAAACTAATCTTCGCTCAATTGTTGCTTTGGATTCGAGTGCTTCTATGGGCTTTGCCTCCAAAGGTCAAATCAGCAAATATGAATATGGATCTTACTTGGCTGCTGCTATAATTTATATGATGATGAATCAGCGAGATGCGGCTGGGCTGGCTTTATATGATTCTGAAATTAGAAAGTTTATGCCAAGCCGTTCCAAAATGTCATATATAGCGGAAATTATCAAAACGCTTGATGCAAAAATTCCTGAGAACCAAACTGGTACTGCAAAGGCATTGGATAGAGTGGCTGAGCGACTTAAACGCCGTGGTTTAGTAATTGTGATAAGCGACTTTTTCGACGATCCTGCTTCGGTGATTAGCTCATTGAAAAGATTTCGCCATCAGGGGCACGAAGTGATAGCTTTTCAAATATTAGACCCAAGAGAGCTTGATTTCAATTTTGGAGCTACAGCTACTTTCAAGGATATGGAAACTGAAGAGAAAATGATTACCCAACCGCATTTGATTAAAAAAGCATATTCAAATGCTATGCAAAATTTTATTGACGAGATTAGAAAGGGCTGTTTTAGTGCTAGGATAGACCATCATCTAATAAGTACAAATCAAACATTCGATGTTGCTTTAAAAGAATATTTAAAGAAAAGACAAGGTTTATCCTAATCAATTCGAATTTTATTTATTTTTCTGCTAAAATATAGCAAAATGAATATTAATATGTATTCTGCAAAAGATACTAATCGCACTTTGTTATCAGCGTGCGAGGCGTATAAGTCAAGATAGCTAAAATCTAAACTAAATTGTGTAATAATTGGGTATGTATGTAAATCGTTGACATCTACTGGCAATGCTAAGAAAAGTCTCATAGATAGCAGCATTGTAATTACTAAAACACTATAATAAGCTAAACTTTTAACTTTGTCTAACTCTAATAACTTTGCTAAGAAGAAGAAGATAATTGGAGCTCCAAAGAATGAAATTCGCTCTGTGTCAACTCCGCCAACCAGTGCAAGTGCTAAAAATAAATAAAAATAAATTGCTTCTAATTTATGGGTTTTAAGTAGCGAAACTAAATTTTTCAAATTGAAAAGTGCTATGAATATAATAGGGCCATAAGCCACAATTAATGCATGGAAATAATTTACTAATGATTTATTGTAGAATAAATCGAAAGCTGAATTCCAAAATTTATGAGAATTTGTGGTAGTTACATTAAAGAAAATAATTAAATAAACAGCAAATGAAATTAGAAAAGGCAAAGCAGAAATTAATGACATCTTGCAAAATAATTTATTTATTATTTCTTTTGAGAATATGTATTTGTAATTAAATTTAATAGTGCTCAAATTAAATATATAATCTAAAAAGAATACAAAAGCAGGTATAGCGGCAATTTCACGGAATAAAGTGCCTACCCCACAAGTGATTGTCAAATAAATTGCCTTTTTATTTCTATCCATTTGGCTAGTGCTAATTAATATCCCAAAGAATAGGAAAAACAATGCGGCTGGATCTACATAATATGGATAATAGAGAAAGAAATTTATAGGCGAATGCCAGAAACTAAGGTAAATTAAAGCACCCAAAGTGGCTAAACCAGAATTGATTCCTTTTTTCTTTAGGAAATAATAAACAAAGAATGGTAGTAAAAGTGCAAAGAAAGTGTTAACCCGAATGAAGCTTAGCTTCAAATCCCCTCCGAACAATTTAACAGCCAGCCAAGGTGTTCCTACCCTATAAACAAAGGGTGCTTTTGTGGCAATAGTTTGATTGTTCTGAATTTGATATGCAATTTGATGATACTTTTCTCCGTCCCAGCCAAAGCCATTATTATACACTATTGGCTCTTGCAGCAGCAAACTAGAAGTATATGCCAAGAGAATAGAAATTGTTATAATTATAACTTCTATATACAATCTAAAGGTTTTATCATCTAAAATTGATTTCATAGATTAACTTGTAAATTATCAAAAAAGTATAACTTATTGTTTCCCAAATTTCATAGGTATTTGAACAATTCTAGCTCCCATTTGGCAGACAAATCTATTCAATTTTGTTAGATTATTTTTTAGGTCAATTTTTGTAGGTAGTAAGTTTTTTGTATAATTTGCAAAATCAGCATCTAAGGGAGCTTGAGCAAAAAGTTCCATACGTGAAAACCCCATTTCTGTTTTTTCAAGCATTTTGTATGCTATCCAGGCATTCACGATAGGGGTTGGGTCTTCTTTGAGAGAATGGAATTTTTCGAATCTCTTTTTGAAATCGTCAACTAAATTATCTATTCTATTTTTAGAGTTTCTGCTGCAATTTGTGTTTACACATTCTGCAAAATCGCTATAGTTATTCGATAGACATTGATAAAGCTCCATTTTGAATTCAGAATTCAAATATTTACCAAGAGTTTGATTGTCTAATAATTTATAGTTGCTGACAGCTTCATTGACAAGTACTTTGCTGAAATTAGTACTTTTCAGGGTGCATGAAATTTCTTTTTCTCTTTCAACTTTATGAAGTGAAAGTCTGTGGGGAATCCCTTCATATTGTGATTCAACAGCCGAAAGTATCTCGCTTGAGCCAATAGACATAAAGTTTTCTGGGGCGATGTTGCGTTTTTTCAATCGCTTTAGCAATCTATTCCAAACATTCAAATCGCTTTCATATCCAATTTCAAAACTAACCACCATTGATGAAACTGCATCTATGGCGAAGGCAACATACATTTGGTTTGTTTCATTGAGCGAATCGCTACTGCAAGCAAAGCTTTTGCCCGAAAGCAGAATTAACTTTGAGCTGATATTTGGCACAACTTCATCTAAATATTTTTCCCATCGTGGCAATGCGGAAAGGAAAGTTCTAATTTTTTGATTTAATCGCAACGGAGAACTTTGGTATTTTTTAACTAAAGCTCTTAAACTTTCGCCACGCAAATAATCTTCTGCAATTAAGTGTTTTTCTGGTTTGTGGTATTGAGAAGCTTTGTCAATCCAAGTTTTTTGACAGTCTTTGCAGCGGAATCTGGTGTTACCAGTGCTTGTTTTACCGTGTTTGATATAATTTATACCTTTACAATAAATACAGCAAACGCATTGACTACCGCATTTACCATCATGGATGCAGCTATCGGAAGCAAAAGAGCAATTATAATTGCAATCATCGGAAGCCAACTGTTCCGATTTGACTAATTCAAGCTCTATGTAATTGCTATTGCTCAAAAGTAATAAATTTGATTGAGAATTAATTTTTAACAGCTTCGTTAAGCAAAGTCTTAATACTAGAATAGATTTTATCCATTTTACCAACTCCATTGATAGTATGGGCTAAATTCTTTCCTTTGTAGTAATTAATAATTGGCTTGGTTTGGTTTTCGTAAATTTGTTGTCTTTTTGTAACTGTTTCTTCGTTGTCGTCTTTTCTTTGGAATAAATCAGAGCCTTCTATATCGCACTTGCCTTCTTTTGCAGGTGGATTGAAGATTAGATGATAGCTTTTGCCACAAGTAGGGCAAGTTCTGCGAGCAGTAAGTCTAGCAACAAGTTCATCGCCTGGTACTTCAAGAACCAATACTGCATCAATCTTAATGCCCATGCTAGTTATCATATTGTCCAACTCAATTGCTTGAGGAACAGTCCTAGGGAATCCATCAAGCAAAAAGCCAGTTTTTTCAGCATAAGCTAATTCTTCTCTAATCATTCCGATAATTAAATCATCGGGGACTAAGTTACCTTCGTTAATGTACTTATCGGCTTCAATACCAATAGCAGTCTTTTTAGCAATGTGGGAACGTAGCAAATCTCCAGTAGAAATCTGTGCCATTCCGAAATCCCAACATAATCTCTGTGCTTGTGTACCCTTTCCAGCTCCTGGGGGGCCCAAAAATATTAAATTCATATATGCTTTTTCAGCTATTTAATTTTCAGTAATTTCAAAAATAAAGAACTTTGATAGATAAATTGGCATTCTATCTTAAGTTTTTTCTTTGCTTAAGTAACTTATTTTTTAAGCAACAATATTTGATATTGCTTAATTTCCATCATCGAGCAAGTACGCTTTGATAAAATCATCAATATCGCCATCCATAACTGCTTGAATATCAGTACGTTTGAATTCGCAACGGTGGTCGTTTACCATTGTGTATGGTTGGAAGACATAAGAGCGAATTTGGCTACCCCATTCTATTTTCTTTTTGGTTGCTTCGGTTACAGCTTTTGCAGCATCTTCTTCTTCACGTTTCTTTTTGTAGAGTTTAGATTTTAACATTTTCATAGCCAACTCTCTATTTAGCAATTGAGAGCGTTCTTTTTGGCAAGCTACAATTATACCACTGGGCAAATGTCGAAGTCGGACAGCTGTTTCGACCTTATTTACATTTTGCCCACCAGCACCACCAGAACGGAATGTATCCATTTCCACATCGGCTGGATTGATTTCTATTTCCACATCTTCGGGAGCTTCAGGAAAAACAAAAACAGAGGCAAATGAAGTATGTCTTTTTGCATTGGAATCGAAAGGAGAAATTCTAACAAGGCGATGTACGCCATTTTCTGCTTTCAAATAGCCATAGGCAAACTTACCTTGAATTTCCAAAGTAACAGATTTCACACCTGCCATATCGCCTTCTTGTTCATCGAGCATATAGACTTTATAGTTATGGCGTTCGCCCCAGCGGTGGTACATTCGCATTAGCATACTTGCCCAATCGCAAGCTTCTGTACCTCCAGCTCCAGCATTGATGGTTAGGATAGCAGTCCTATCGTCGTCTTTGCCCGAGAGCATATTGCGAACTTCAAGCTCATTGATTTTTTTGTCGGTTTTATCGTATTCTTGTGCTATATCTGATTCTAAGCTTTCGTCCTTTTCTTCTTCTGCTAAAAGAATAATAGCATCTACATCGCCAATTGATAAATCGGCTTCGTTCCAAAGGTCTATCCATTCTTTCAGATTTGCAATTGTCTGCATTGTTTGGCGGGCTGCATTAGCATTGTCCCAAAAAGTGGCATCTTCGGAAAGTTTTTCTAAGTTTTCTAACTCTTCTTTTTTTCCATCGATGTCAAAGATAGCTCCGCAACTGTTCTGAACGCAGTTTTAGCTCTTGTGATTTGTCTTTGTAATTTTCAAACATAATTTTTGAAAAGTGAATTTAAAATAGTCACAAATTTAAGGAATTATATTGAATTATTAGTAATTAGAGTGATTTTTATCAATCTTTAGCCAAACGAGAGAGTAGCTACTTTGCATTAGTTTACATTTCAGTGAGATTTATTCGGCATTTTCCCTTAAATTTGAATAAATAAATCAATTACTTACGAATTAATACTATGCGAACTTGGCTTTCACTCTGCTTAATTACTTTTTTTGCTTTCAGCTTAAATGCAAAACAAATTGTTTACGAAGAAAATTTTGATAAAGAAGATTGGTATAAGGGACAAGACACTCCTAACTTCAAAACAGAGTTAGGCGGTGGCACTTATAAAATACAATTGAAGAATAACTCAATGCAATACTTTTGGAATATGGTGCGAATCAATCCAAAACTAGACTATACTATAGAAATGAAACTTCGCTATTTGAAAGGTGATTTGCAGAACTATTTCGGATTGGTTTATAATTCTTTTGAATTTAATAATTCATACCAATTTGCTATAAATGCTTTGGGGAGCTATAAAAATAACAAAGTGGAAAAAGGACAATTCAAAGAAGTTTCGCCCGACGGCAAAGCTATGAAGATGAACAAAGATGACTGGAACACTTTGAAAATTAGTCAAATTGGAGATTCTTCTCACTATTTCATTAACGATTTGGAAGTGGCAGCTGTGCCAAATCAGAAATTCTTTGGTGGCTCATTGGGTATGTTTGTGGCTGGCAACACTCAATATGAATTTGATTATATTAAAGTGGAGCAAGAAAGAGGTGTTCCCAACACTATTGCCTACAAATCTAAGAAACCGTTAATAAAAGAAAATCTTGGAGATAAGATTAATTCTGAATGTAGTGAGGATTTGCCAGTACTGAGCTATGATGGCAATACAATTTATTTCACAACGGAATATTGCAAATATAATATGGGTGGCGAAACAGATGGAAACGACATATTTTATTCGGAAAAAGATAGTTTAGGCAATTGGACTGATAGGAAAAACATAGGCAGACCATTAAACAATACTGGTGGAAATTGGGTAGTGTCTATTTCTCCTGACAATAATTCGATGCTATTAGCAAATAGCTACAATGCAAAAGGTGAAATAGAGGGATTTGGAGTTTCTATCACCAAACGTACACTTAACGGCTGGTCTTTACCTAAGAAAATGAATATTGAGAATTTTTATAGCAACTCCTTGGGCTGGCAACAGTGCATTTCGGCCGACAAACAGGTGTTAATTGTTTCTACTAATTTCAAAGAGAACCACGGCGGAAGCGATTTATATGTTACATTTTTAAGAGATAGTAACACTTGGGCTGAACCATTTAATATTGGTGAAGTGCTTAATACTTTTGCTGATGAGAAATTCCCTTTTCTTGCTGCTGATGGAGCTACGCTCTACTTTTCTTCCGATGGACACACTGGATTTGGTGGACAAGATATTTTTATGACCAAAAGATTGGACGACACTTGGAAAAACTGGAGTAAACCAATAAATTTGGGTTCGGAAATAAACTCTACAAAAGCAGATTTTGGTTTTAATTTGCCAGCCGATGGCGAATATGCATATATGGTTACAACCGACGGTGGACTTGGTGGAAGCGACATAGTGAGAGTGAAATTACCAAATGAATTGAAGCCAGAGCCAGTCGTAATGGTATATGGCAAAGTACTTAATAGCAAAACTAAAGAGCCGCTTGCAGCAGATATTGACTATAAAGATTTGAAGAAAAAGAAAATAGTAGGTACGGCACTTAGTAGTCCTAAAGATGGGAGTTATAAAATAATACTTCCAGCTGGCAAGTTATATGGCTTTGAAGCCAAACAAAATGGATTTTATGCTATTAGCCAAAATATGGATTTGCCAAAAATTGCTGCTTATAGAGAAATAGAAAAAGATTTATTGCTTACTCCAATTGAGCAAGGAGCAACATTGCGATTGAATAATCTATTTTTTGACACTGGCAGCGACAAAATAAGAGAAGAAAGCTTTGCCGAGCTTGACAAAGTTTTCGCAATGATGAGCGAAAATAAGAAAATGAAAATCCAAGTGTTGGGACATACCGACAACACTGGAAATAGCAAAAATAATTTAGATTTATCGAGAGATAGAGCCAATTCAGTTATGGAATACCTAAATAACAAAAGTATAGAAAAGGAAAGACTTTCGGCAAAAGGGCTTGGCTCATCAAAACCACTTGCCAGCAATAAAACAGACCAAGGAAAACAGCAAAACCGCAGAGTGGAAGTGATAATAAGTGAGTGATGATAAATGTGGGTACTCATAGATACAACTTTTGAAATGGTAACTTTTTTCCAAGTAACTTTTTATTCAAAATTATTTTGTGAATTAAGGACACGGAAATATGTTAAGTTTGCGATTAACTTAGTATAATAAATATGCAATTACAATTAGAAAATTTAAAATATCAAGACTCTGCTATTCAAGCTGTTGTTTTTAAAGACAATAAATTTGGATCTTTGTTACAAACAAATGACTATTCATCTGCAATGGTATTATTCAAAGAATCGCTCGATCTATCTAACTCTTTCGTTAAAATATTTACCCAAACTGGAGAAGAAATACTTACTTACAGCTTAAGCAAAGACCAAAAAGAACTGCCTATCCAAACAGATAAACTTTATTTTGGCACTTACTATGCTCGACTCCAGAAAAATGGTGAAGAGTTTAACTTGGGTAAGTTTATAATTGTGAGATAATGTGAAGTTTGCCAGAATTAGTTTAAAATTAAATACCAATAGAATAAAATGAAAAAGCTCATTGAATTCTTAATTAATTCAAATATCTATATTTCACTTGCTGGGGTTTCGCTAACAATAGCTACACAAATACAGTTAGGTATGAAGCCCACATTACACCCATATTTATTCATTATTTTCTTTGCAACACTTTTTGAATATAATCTACATCGGCTAATAACAATTCTTAAAAACAAAGATGCTTTAAATTCACCCAAACATAAGTGGGTGCAAGAGAATTTAATGGGATTCTACTTGTTAGTTGCTTTTTCGGTAATTGGTTTTGGTATAGTTTGCTTTATGGCGGATATAAAAATACTTATTGCCTTGGCTCCATTTGCGTTGCTGACTATTTTCTATTCTGTACCCGTCTATCTAACCAAGAAACAAGTTGTAAGATTTAGAGAAATTCCATACTTGAAGATATTTTTAATAGCAATTGTTTGGTCTGGCACAACTATATTATTGCCAGTAATTAAGTCAGGACAGAGTTTTGCTGAGTCTCATCTTTGGTCTATGCTGATAGAAAGATTCTTATTTGTTTTTGCCATCACCATTCCATTTGATATAAGAGATAAAGAAGTAGATACGATTGCAAATTTGAAAACCATACCACAATTACTTAGCGAGAAACAAGCACTATGGATTTCAAATATTGCATTAACATTATTCTCAGTATTATCAATAATACATTATTTCGGTTTATTGTATATTGTAATTCCATTAATTATATCAAGCATTTCCACTGTCTATTTTATATCAAGCCAAAGAACTAAGAAATTGGATTACTACCACTATGGAATATTAGATGGGACTATGCTTTTTCAGGGAATATTGGTTGTTGTGTTCTCATGTTAAGCAAATCAAAATTCATAATAAAAAAGAAAAATTGGTAATTTGTAAAACGAATTCTGCCAATAAGAACAAAAGATAGTGCAAGAAAATATTCTGAAAATAGAAGATATTAAGCATACTTTTGATACGTTAATGCCTATGAAATCAGAGTCTCAAAAATAAATTAGATGAAAAATTAGACTATTACTTATGTATTGTTTGCTTTTAAAAACTCCACTTTCCTCCAATAGATATTAAATCAACGGACAAGAAAGATTATCTAAATGCTTTAAATATTGCTGATTATGATGATATTATTTCTCATTATTTATAATGAATAATATTCAACAAATACACTTCCTTTCTTACTTGCCTATGCAAAAGCCAGAGAAAATTGCGTTTAAAACGTCGTCGTCCCAGGCATCGCCTGTTATTTTGCCAAGTGTCATAGCTGCTTGGCGAATTTCATACGCCACCACTGCATTCTCCATTTTCAATCCAATTGCTTCAATTGACTGGGTTAAATATTTCGAAGCTTCTTGCAATAGCAATCTTTGGCGGTTATTAACTAAAATATCAGTCATACTTTCAGCACTTTTTCTTGCTTCTTGGCTTATTATATTTCGTAGTTCATTAAGTCCTATTTTCTCTTTTGCCGATATTAATATTCCATTTATATCTGTATCTCCAACTATTAAATCTGCCTTGTTTTGCACTAATAATACTTGTGTGTTTGAGTATTTCTCACTGATATTTTTGAATAATTCATCGGAACGTTTGCTATCTTGACAAGCATCATTTAGCACAAGTATTAAATTAGATTGCTCCATAATGCTATCCACCATTTTAATACCCTCAATTTCCACAACATCGTCTGTATCTCTAATGCCAGCAGTATCTATCAAACGAATTGCAATTCCATCTATATAGAAAGTCTCTTGCAAGTAATCTCTAGTAGTTCCTGCAATAGCAGTAACAATAGCTCTATATCTATCTATCAGTGAATTAAACAAAGTGGATTTGCCAGAATTTGGAAAACCAGCGATTCCAACCACAAAGCCAGAACGCAGAATCTCAGCCGATTTATAACTATCCGATAAGTTTTTACACACATCGTTTGCAGAGTTAATTTTCACAATAATATCTGTTCTATCTACAAATTCAACATCTTCTTCGGAAAAGTCTAATTCCAATTCCAAAAGCGATGCAATTTCAATTAACTGTTTTCTAAATTGTGCCAATCTTAGTGTAAACTCTCCAGCCAATTGCCTTGCCGCAGTCTTTGCACCAGGCACTGAAACAGTATGTATCAAATCTGCAACTGCTTCCACTTGAGCCAAGTCCAATTTGCCATTAAGAAATGCTTTCTTGGTGAATTCTCCTGGCTCGGCAAGTTCAGCACCTTCAGAAAGTAGTGCATTTAAAACCAAATCTGCTACAACAACACCGCCGTGGCAGCCAAATTCAACAATATTCTCACCAGTATAGCTATTTGGCTTGCGGAAAACTGAAGCTGTGGCTGTGTCTATTATTGTACCCTTCTGCACCAAATTGCCGTATAGTATTCGGTGGCTTTCAGCATCGGCAGTTTTCCTTTTGCCTTGGAATATTTTGTCTGCTATTTCAAAGGCATTTTCGCCACTAATTCTGATTACAGACAGGCCCGATGTACCAGGTGCAGTAGCTATTGCAGCAATTGTGCGTTCCATTTTAATTTCTCAATTTTATAAGTAAAGCAAATTTACAATACTTATGGCACATTTATTGCACAATTAGGGTGGGAGAATTACATAAAATCATGAAATTTGATAAACAAAGAGACTTAAATTCAGTTCATATTTGGCGAAAGATGGATGCCGCAGAGCTACTATTAGAAGCCGATGATGTGGATACTGCACTTAGCATTTTGGAAAGAGCTGCTTTGGATAACTACGCAGTTGAGAATCTTCATTATCTGCGTGCTATGATTTATTTAGGCAGAAATGACCACCAAAAGGCAAAGGAAGCAGCACTTTTGGAATTCGCAAATTTCCCAAATAGTAAAAGAGCTAAGGAAATATTAGATAGCTATGAGTTTACATATCGTTGCCCAGTTTGTCGTAACCAAGTGGCTGATTATTTGCCATTGCCAAACGACTACACAAAGCAATTGGAGCAATACGAATTTCCTTATACTTTAGATGAATTTGAAACTTTAAACCATAATAAATATTTATGCCCAAATTGTGGGGCTACTGATAGAGATAGACTTTATGCTCTTTTTATAGATAAAATTACCACTGAAAATCCTGTTGGTCATAAGATAAATACTTTGGACTTTGCTCCATCGAAATCATTTGCTAATTATATTAATTGGAATAATAATTTCAACTATCGCAGTGCTGATTGGCTAATAGATAGCTTCGATGAGAAAGTAGATATAATGAATATGCACCAATTCACAGATAGCACTTTCGATGCAGTGATTTGCTCCCACGTTTTGGAACATGTTTCAGATGATGTTCAAGCCATTCGTGAATGCAAACGGGTATTGAAAAATAGTGGATGGGCAATATTTATGTCGCCAATATGTTTGACTTTGAAAGTGATATTGGAAGATGCAAATATAACAAATCCAGTTGAACGTTGGAAATATTTTGGTCAGGACGACCACATTCGCCTATATTCAAAGGCTGGATTTAAAGAAAGATTGACTGCTGGTGGTTTCAAAATCACAGAATATGGATTAGATTATTTCGGAATTGAAAATTTTGTTGCCGCTGGGCTATCTTCAAGGAGCGTTCTATATGTGGGCAGATGATAGATTCGATGGAAAAGTGATAGATGTTGCAATTATTGGTGCTGGCGGAATAGCGAGACAAGTAGTTGATATAATGGAAGCTTGCAATGAAATTAAATTGAAATATAATATATTGGGTTATATTGTAGAAAAAGAATATTTCCAACCAAATATTATAGTTAATACATATTCAGTATTAGGCGATTTGGATTGGTTTGACAACAATAGCGAAGTGCAGACTATATGTGCTATTGGGGATATTGAATTGAAAAATAAATTGATTTCAAAAGTAAGTAAATATAATTTAAAATATATAAATGCAATACACCCAACTGCTTTAATCACAAAATATAACAAAAAATTTGGTGTAGGTAATATATTCGATATTGGAGTAATTATCTCGAATTCTGATTTAATAGGTAATCACAATTTATTCAATTTGCAATGTTCAATTGGACACGATTGCATTTTGGGAGATAGCATAACAATTGGTCCTGGAGCAAGAATATCTGGGAATGTTACAATTGGAAGCAATACTTACATTGGTACAGGAGCAACAGTAATTGAAAAAAAACAAATTGGTGCAGATGCAACAATAGGTGCTGCTGCTTGTGTAGTGAATGATTTACCAGCGGGATGTACAGCAGTAGGAGTACCTGCAAAAATAATTAAAAATAAGTTTAGTAACTCATTATGATGAAGAACAAAATAGAAGAATTGGCAGCGTTTGGAGGGGAAAAACTTTTCTCTGTTCCATTGCATGTTGGCAAACCAAACATAGGCAATAAAGAAGAATTTATGTCAATGACTTCGGATATTTTGGATAGACGTTGGCTTACAAATGCAGGCCCAGTTGTAACTGAACTTGAAAAACAAATAAAGGAATATCTGGGTGTGAAGCATTGCATTTTAATGTGCAATGCCACAATAGCTTTGGAAATTGCAATACGTGGAATGGATTTGAAAGGCGAAGTAATTATGCCTTCATTCACATTTGTGGCTTGTGCCCATTCATTGCAATGGCAAGAAATAACACCTGTTTTTTGCGATGTAGATCCACTCACTCATAATATAGACCCACTAAAAGTGGAAGCATTAATTACTCCTCGCACAACTGCAATATTAGGGGTGCATTTGTGGGGTCGTCCGTGCAATGTGGAAGCATTAACTGAAATTGCAAAAAAACATAAATTGAAATTATTCTTCGATGCGAGTCATGGCTTTGCTTGTAGTTATAAAGGGCAGAAATTGGGAAATTTTGGATTAGCAGAAGTTTTTAGTTTCCATGCTACAAAGTTCTTCAACACATTGGAGGGTGGAGCTGTGGTTACAAACGATGATGAACTTGCAGTCAAAATTCGACTTATGAAGAACTTTGGATTCAGTGGCTACGACAATGTAGTTTATATAGGAACAAATGGAAAGATGAATGAAGTATCGGCAGCTATGGGATTGACTAATCTGAATTCATTAAATTATTTTATAGCCAAAAATAAAGAAAATTATAACTTATATAGAAATGAGCTTTCTGCATTGCCAGGGCTGACTATGATATTATACAACGAACACGAATCGAATAATTATCAATATATAGTTTTTGAAGTAGATGAGCGTACAACTGGAATTTCGAGAGATGATTTGGTCGCTATATTGCATTCAGAGAATATATTGGCTAGAAAATATTTTTATCCAGGTATCCACAATATGGAACCATACCGATCATATTATCCGTACTCAAAATTTATGCTGGAAGAAACGGATAAATTAACTAAGAAAGTAATATCATTTCCTACTGGCACAGCAATCACAAGCGAAGAAATTCACAGCGTTTGCAATACAGTTAGGTTTATATTGGCGAATAGCAAAGAAGTGGCAAAAAAATTACACGCAAAAGGACAACAACTGCAATGAAAGTAAGCGTACTGGTAATCTCATACAATCAAGAAAATTACATTAGACAATGTTTAGAAAGTATTATTTCGCAAAAAACTGATTTCCAATTTGAAATCGTAATTGGCGATGACGCTTCCAAAGACTCTACTGCCTATATAATTAATGAATATGCTTTGCAATTCCCTGAATTGATAAAGCCAATTTTAAGAGAAAATAATATAGGAATGAATTACAATTTCTTAGATGTACTTGCTAATTGCTCTGGCGAATATATTGCTCTTTGCGAGGGAGATGACTATTGGACTGATGCTACCAAACTACAAACACAAGTGGAATTTATGGATGTGCATAGCGATGCTGCCGTTTCTTTCCATAATGTATCTGTGCATTATGAAAATAATGACTTTCCCGACCACAACTTTTATTCTGACAAACCTATATACCCTAATAATATTAAACCACCGAAAGTATTTTCTGAGTTTGAAGATATAATAACTGGTAACTTTATTCAGACTTGCTCTGCAATGTTCCGCAGAAATTTGATTAATGAATTTCCAAGTTGGTTTGCCACTTTGCCTGCTGGCGATTGGGTTATTCATATTTTGAATGCTCAATATGGTAAACTTGCTTACATTGAACTTAATATGGCAACATATAGAGTTCATTCCGCTGGTGTTTGGTCTGGAACTCCCGACATTACTAAAATAGAACGCACTTGCGATATACTAAATTTATTGAATGGACATTTCAATAATTCACATCAAGAAGCAATTAATAAGAAAATAATAGAGCATCAACAAAACTTGGCACGAATTTTCATTAATGAAGCATATAATCTTTTAGCAAATAAGGATTATAACTCATCATTGCTGTCTGTCAATAAAGCACTGGAAGTGTTTGGCAAACTTGGTAATGGAAAATCTGGACTGTTTTTAGTGAAAGCAGTATGTCTTGCAAATTTAGGAAAAACTGAAGAGGCATTGGAATCAGTTACTAACGAAATGATTCTATACCCAGAGAATGAGGAATCGTATGAGCTTCACGAAAAATTTACTGAGCTTTTAGAAAGCCAGAATAAAAAATTAGATTATAAAAGCTATAAAGAGTCAGTTGCTGTTGATAAACCGCAAGAGGAAATTGATTCAAAATATATATATGATGTTTCTATAATAATTCCAGTTTTTAATAATGTTGCTTTCACAAAAGAATGCCTGAAAGCCTTATATGAAAACTCTGGAGATAGTTTCAGCTATGAAGTAATTGTTGTAGATAATTGCTCAAGCGATGGAACTAATGATATACTAGAAGAATATGAAACGCTACATAATAACTTTATAGTTATAAGAAATTTTGAAAACCTTGGATTTGCAAAAGCTTGCAATCAGGGTATTTTAGCTCGCAAGGGCAGAGCTGCTCTGCTGCTCAATAACGATACGCAACCACAGCTCGACTGGCTTAATGGAATTATGGAGGAGATAATTACCGAAGAGTCAGTCGGTGCTGCAGGTGCTTTATTATTATACCCAGAAACTGATTTAATTCAGCACATCTTTGTGAAAATTGGAACTGAAGACGGCAAGTCTTTGGCACCATACCACCCCCACAGATTAGCACACTTAGGCGAAGTAGAAGAAGCAATGTCCAGCCGTGATGTCTCGGCAATAACAGGTGCTTGTTTCTTAATTAGCGAAGATGCTATCAATAAAGTTGGACTGCTCGACGAAGAATATATTAATGGCTTAGAAGATATTGATTACTGCTTCCGACTTACTCAAGCTGGTTTCAAAATCAGATATTCGGCAAATAGTATAGTTTACCACGCAGAGTCAATGACAGCAAACCGACATGAACACGATGTAGCGAATTGGATAAGACTCAACCAAAAATGGTACGGTTTGATTAGTTTGGACGAAAGCCAATTTTCTACTAATCAAGAAGTAGCAGCAATAAATCGCAGAGAAAGAATAATTCGACAAAATATGTCAGATGATTTTGAAGAATTAACGAATATAGGCAATGAAGTGAAAGATGAAAGTATAAAATTATCTTTAATCATTCCTGTACATAACAGTTTAGAACTAACTAAGCAGTGCATTAACTCAATATTCACAAGTGTTAATGTAAATAAATTTGAAGTTATAATAATTAATAATGCCTCTACCGATGGCACAGCGGAATATTTAAATTCAATTTTAGATAAAGTAAGTGTTATTACTAACACAGAAAATTTGTCTTTTTCTAAAGTGAATAATCAAGCGGCAGCAATTGCAAAAGCATCTTATTTGCTGTTTTTAAATAATGATACTAAGTTATTTGATTATGCACTCGATGCCTTTATTGAAGGCTTTGATTCGGATCAGCAAATTGGTATTCAGGGTGGGAAATTGATATATCCAAATGGGATGGTTCAGCATGCTGGAATTGCCTTTGGACATATAGGACAGAATATAATGTCGCACTTACATATATATGTAACGTTTTCGCCAGATGCTGCGTGTGTGAATATTGCTAGAGAATATCAAATGGTAACAGGTGCTATGCTGGCAATCCGTAAAAGATTATTTGTTATTGCCGATGGTTTCGATGAAGAGTATGTGTTTGGACACGAAGATTTAGATTTATGTTTAAAAATTCGTAAACTAGGTTACAAAGTTGTTTATAATCCAGAAGCCGTTGCTATTCACTACGAATCTATTACCAAGAAAGATAACGGAATTGAAAAATTTGAACGTTATTATAAAAATCCAAACAGTTTCGATGCTAAAAATGAGAAACTATTCCAATCACGTTGGAGTAATTTTATAGAAATAGATGCTGAAAAATACTTAATTGAAGATGGCTATTGGGGCTATGTACAAAACCCTGAATATAGTCTTCCATTTTGGGAAAAAGTGAAGCAAATACTTTTCTTAATAAATGAACTTGTTGCAGAAGGTCACACACAGAGAGTTGAAGAGATTGTTACTATACTAACAACTCACTCACAAAAAGATGTGATAACAGAGCCATTGGAATTCAAAAGATTAAATATTCAAACCTTAGATACGATTCTGAACAACTTCTATCCAAATGAAGATGAACTAAATTCTGAAGAACTTGGAATTAAAAAGAATTTACTTTTCACTATGTATGGTTGGAACGAAAGTGGAGGTGGTACAACATTCCCACGCTCAGTAGCCATAGAGTTAGCAAAGCAATTCAATGTGTTTGTTTTTTATGCTGCTGGTAAGCATAACGACAGCCATGTGCCATACTATTTAGAAGAATCTTATGACGAGGGTGTTATTCTATTTGGCGTGTATAATCGCCCAACAAATTTTCTTGATGTTGAAAATCCAGAGCGTGAAGTTAGAGATGTAAATATAGTAAACCTATTTACTAAAGTTCTTGATGATGTTCAGCCAGCGCTTGTGCATTACCATAATTTCCTTGGGCTTTCATTTGCTATTGCCGATGTTGTCAAAGAAAGAAATATTCCAACTCTTTACACTCCTCATAACTATCATCTCATAGACCCAAATCTATATATGATTAAAAAGGATTTTAATAAATGGAGCAATACTGATTTCCAAGAGAATTCAGAATTAGTACTTCATTATCCCAATAAAGATTACGCACCGAGAAAAGCAAAAGCATTAGATTTATTGAATAATAAAATAGACCATACTTTGGCTGTTTCCAAAAGAGTGCGAGAACTGCTTTGCGAGTTTGGTGGAGACACAAATAAAATATCGGTAGTCAATCAAATTCCGAAATTAGATTTCACACGCAAATATGATACTAACAACTTCACTCCAATGAGATTTGCATTTATTGGTGGAGCAATGCCCCACAAAGGAGTGCATAATATTCTAATAGCTTCCCAATTTTTAGAGCCAAGCGATGCCGAAATTCACATTTGGGGATTTATTAGCATTGGTTATAAAAAAGCATTGGAGAGTTTTCCATCTAAATTGAAAATTAAATTCTGCGGTGAATATACTACAAATGATTTACCAAAGATAGCCGAATCCTGCGATGCAGTGATAATCCCTTCTATTTGGGAGGACTGTGCACCGCTTGTTTTGGCAGAATGCTTAGCACTTGGTTTGCCGGTGATAGGTGCAAGAATAGGTGGAATCCCAGATTTTATCAAAGACGATTACAATGGTGCATTATATACATATAATTCACCAATAGAACTTTCTATTAAAATGAAGAAATTGATTAACGACCCAAGGTTGTTAAACGATTGGAAAGAAAATACTGGACTGACATATAATTTCAATTATTATGTTGATTTTGTGTCAAGTATTTATAATAAGTTAATAAACAAAACACAGCTTAATCAGGAAGATTTGAATCTTCATTTCTTAGATGATTCGGGCAAATCCACACAAGTTACGAAAGCAATTACAACACCAGAAAAATTGGTGCTGAAAACAGTTAACATAACACAAACAAAAATTCAGGAGAAATTTGAAATGCAAGAAAACCTTTCAAATGAAACCGAGAGGCAAGAGCCAGAAATACCAGCAATGAACAGATTGCAATTCACAAATGATTTGCAACATGGATTCGCTAATAAAACAGCAAGTGGTACAATGCCAAACCCTTTGCCAAGTCCGCTATATTTGAATTTGGGCTGCGGAAAAGATGTGCGAGAGGACTTTGTGAATGTGGATTTATTCAGCAATGACGCAAGCGTTGTGGCAATGGATATAAGAAAACTGAATATTGCTCCAAACTCTGCTGATTATATACTTGCAAGTGATGTACTTGAACACTTTTCACATAGAGAAACTGATCAAATACTGAAAGAATGGGCAAGAGTATTGAAACCAGGCGGAGTGTTAGAAATTCGTTGCCCATCTTTGAAATTGCAAATGCAAGCATATATGAGAGGCGATTGGAATGCCGACATTGCTTCTTATATGATTTTTGGCGGACAAACTAACCCTGGAGATTACCATTGCGTTGCATTCGATGAGCAAAGTATTCGCAATCATTTGACCCATGCTGGACTTGAAGTTTATGATTATGAAGAACACGATTTCCCTCAAACTCGTGGATTTATTAATTTGAATATGACTGTGAAAGCAAGAAAATTTGCTTTCGATGATGTGAGTGCCGATGAGTTAAAAAATTCATATACTATGCAAGAGCCAAAAGATCAAGATTTATTTGGCGGCGGCGACATAGAAATTTTAGACTACGATGGTGAATCGAATGATAATTTGCCAGATTTCCCATTAGTTCCTGAATGGGAATATAGCGATGGCTATAATCCTCAGCTAAACATAGTTTGGGAAGGTTCTCAAATGGTTTATCACTCGCTCGCTTTAATTAATAGAGAGCAAAGTTATTATATATTAAAATCGGAACAAGCAAATTTAACTATTGTGCCTTATGAGAACGATAAAATATCGCCATTAGGTAATAGTAAATTCGAAGCACTTTTCGCAAATGACATTCGAGTGAAAGGAGAAGTTTCTGAAGAAATTTCCAGCTTGCCTTATGTATGGATTCGCCACCAGTGGCCTCCAAAAGAAGAAGCACCAATGGGTGCGAAATGGATTATTATGCAGCCTTGGGAATTCACTCAATTGCGTAAGGACTTTGTTGAGTTATTCAATGATGTAGAAGAAGTATGGACTCCATCGAATTTTTGCAGAAATGTATATATAGCATCGGGTGTAAATCCAGATAAAGTACAAATTATTCCAAATGGTATAGACCCGAAATTGTTTACTCCAATAGGCAGAAAATATGAGCTCAAAACCAAAAAGAAAATAAAATTCTTATTCGTAGGTGGCACAATTTCCAGAAAAGGAATAGATATTTTATTGTCTGCTTATTTGAGAGCTTTCACTAGCAGCGATAATGTTTGTTTAGTAATAAAAGATATGGGTGGAGAATCATTCTACCGTGGGCAGACTGCTCAGCAATTAATTCGTGATGCACAAAATACTCCTAATGCTCCAGAGATAGAGTATATAGATTCTCTCTTAACAGAAGAAGATATTGCTTCACTTTATAGAAGTTGTAGTGTGTTTGTTAGTCCATACCGTGGCGAAGGATTTTCACTACCAACTCTTGAAGCAATGGCTTCTGGTCTGCCAGTAGTCGTTACAAAGGGTGGAGCTACAGACGACTTTGTAGATGAATCAATTGGTTGGCAAATCCCAAGCGAAATGCTATCTATTGGCTCTGTTATAGACGGCAAAGAGCTTACTGGTGAAGCATTTTTCCTTGAACCACACGAAGAGACTTTGATTCAAATATTGAAAGATATTTATGAAAACCCAACTAATTTAATTCCAATTGGCTTGCTTGCAGCTCTTAGGGCTCGCAGCGAATGGACTTGGGATAGAGCTGGGCTGAAAATGATGACAAGATTGGATTTCCTTTGCGGAACAACAATGGCAAAGAATATCCAATCGAAAATAGTGCAGGATGAAGACCCAATTAATACTTTGGGCAAAGCAGAATATTATTATAATAATGGTAAAGTTCCAGAATCGAAAGAATATTTCATTAAAGCAATTGAACTGGGAATTGATAATCTGACTTTGAATACCTACGCACACTGTGCTATAGCAATGATATTGATAGAGGAAGAAAACTATAGCGATGCATATCATTATTTGGATGTAATTTCAAGATTAGATTCAAAGAATATAGATGTACGATATTTGCAAGTGAAACTTTTTGCTCTTAAAGAGGAACTAACAGAGGCATTAGAGCTAATGACTCCAATATTGGACGATTGGACTGAATGCCGTTTTGAAAGTGCAATAGGGCTAACGCTCGACCACATTTTAAGCTATACAGCAGACATACTATTTGCTATGAGTGATTTCGTAGGGGCAGTTGAGCTTTATGAAATGTGCTTGAAAGTAAACAGCGACAATTTAGACGGAATGCTTGGAATGGCTCTTGCTCAAAGAAATTTAGGCAATAGCGAAGAAGCTAAAAAGCAACTGGAAAGAGTGCTGATGCTAAATCCAATGAACGAAGAAGCCAAAGAAGTGCTGAATTTAATTAATTCTGGCAAATGAATTAATCAATAAAACTACTAGCTTTAATCTATAAAATCAAAACACCAAATAAATAATTATTTGGTGTTTTTTTATTATCTATTTAATTTCATAGTCTAGCTTTACGGTAATAGAAGCAGTTTTCTTCTTCGATGTTGTGTTGAAAGACCCACCCCAAGAGTAATCTTCTGAAGAGTTTTGAGCAACTATTTGAAATACTCCCATTTCGGCTTTCTTAAGTTTGCCCACTTCGCTGCCCGAATTTTCTGCTATTTTCTTCGCTCTATTGTTAGCGTCTTTAGTGGCTTCGGCTATCATTTCTATTTTTAGTTGAGCAAGTTTTGTGTAGTAATATTTGGGATTCACCGAATAAAATTCTACGCCTGAATTAATTAATTCAGTTACTTGTCTGGATATGTTTTCTATTTCGTCTACTTCGTTGGATTCAATTTGAATGTTCTGATTCAGCATATAGCCATTAAAATTTGACTTTACTTTTACGTCATTTTTATCAAGCACATAGTCATATTCTTTTGTTATAATCACAGCAGAAAAAATCATATTTGATTGATTTATTCCCTTACCAACCAGATAAGATTTGATCTTTTCTCGGTCTTTGTCCAAATCAGAATATGCTTCTTTCAAGTTTAGGTTTTTTTTCATAAAAGAGCCACTCCAAACAATCAAATCGGAATTGAAATCTTTAGCACCCAAACCTGTAACGCTTATTGTATTATTGCTTTTATTTCTGTTTGTAAAAGCATTGGCAAGTATAACAGCAGTAATTATTATACATACGCCAAGAATTAGTTTGTTTAAATATGGTTTCATTGAATTTATGCCTATTATTTAATTTGAGTACTGTTAAAACTTAATTAATGTTTCAAAAATTTATTAAATATTTTTTTAACGCAATTTTTAAACTATCAAACCAAATTCTTCAAAATTGAACTAAATTTCAAATTGCTGGCAAGCTTAATTGCTGCCTGTCTGTATTTATCTGCTAATTTGGCATCGGTTTGCTCAAGCACTTTTGCTATATTGAACATAGTTAGTAGTCTTAATTCTGTTGGCAATTTTAGTGATAATTGAGCAGCTTTTTTGAGTAATTCCAACGCCATTTGCTGTTTTTCCAAAGCCAATTGTAGAGTAGAATTTGTATTAAGTATTAAGCATTTGCTAATAGCGTCATCGTGTTTGGCATTTAACTCTTCAGCTAACTTTATTTTCTGCTCTGCCATATCGTAATCGCCTAATTCTATGTATGCTCTTGTAAGTATCATTAGCACTTGAATAGTTTCGGTAAAATTGAAATCGTCCGCATTTTGGCTTAATATATTGTCAGCCACTGTTACTACTTGCTCAAGCTTTCCGCTATTGAAATTTTGGATTAAATTTCTTCGAGTTGAAATAAACTTGCTATTGATTGCTAAGCCAATGCTAGAGTCAATTGATTCACTGGTAGATTCTTGAGTTGTAATTAGTTTGTCAAATTCTTCTTTTATTTTTATTCTTTCAGTTTTAGTAAGCCCGCTTTCTTTTGCGAACAAATCCTCGTAGTTTTTTATTACACTTTCAAAGTTAGCTTTATTGTCGTTGCCATTCATTAGCAAAGTAGCATTTTCTAAGAAAAGTTTTCTTGCTTCTTCGGTTTCTCCAGCTTCTAAAGTGTGAGCTGTCAAGTAAGGCACAAGTTCACGTTTTAAGTCAGGATTATCTGTATTGTCGTATTGTTCTTTCAAGAAGCGAGCTATTTCACTATGTAGCGACACGTATTCTTCATATTCTAGTTTTTCCTCAAAATATTTTTGATAGAAAGATTGAGTGAATTCATATATTGTGGTTTTAATTCCATAGCGATTGTGTGCGCCAATACTGCGAATAATCCCAGTTTTTTCTTGCAGACTGCGAAGACGCTTAATAGTCGTTAAAACATCAATTTTCATTAAATGTGAAATTATTGTCGTTGTGAATTGTCGACCTTCAGCACTGCAAACACAAAGCAAATTTTTCTCATCTTCCGAAAGTTCTTGCAATGCCTGAGCCAATGCAGAATTTGAACTAATAGGAATTTTGTTAGCATCGAGTTTAACTTTCAAATGCCCTTTGCTATCGAATGCGCCAGTTCGCTCGAAATAGTGCAGATATTCATTCATCACTACAGGCACGCCATAGCTTCGCTCGTAGATGAATTCTTCAAATTCAGCATTTTCGGTATAGTGGCTTAGATTTTCTGTTATGTATTGAGTGAGTTCACGTTTGCCAAAAGGTTCTAAAGCGAACGAATGTATAAATGCTTCACGATTCAAATCGCTCTTCAAAAAATTATAGAAAGGAGTTTTAGCCAAATCAATTTCGCTTTTTCTATAGGTAAGCACAAGACAAATAGGCAAATCTTTTATTCGTTCAGAAAGCATTTCGGTGAGAATAATTGTTTGCGAATCTGCCCATTGCATATCTTCCATCACAATTAGCAAAGGCGATTTTTGGGTGAAAGAAATAATCGCCGCCAGATAATCCCGCACCAAATTATTTTCATCTTTTGTATTGTTTTTGTCTTGCTTATATTGTCGCCAGTCTTTACCAATTTCTTTCACTGCATAGGGAATCTCTCCTAAAAATGGAATTGATGCCAATAAACTCATTCCCACATTCAGTGCAAGTTTTTTTTCTGCCGAAAGCCCATTGCCCGAAACAATTGCTTCAATCACTTTAGCATAAATTCTAAGCGGTTGAATGTTTGAAATTACAAATTTGCCAATTGGGGCTTCATTTTCGCTATAAACGGCGGCAATATTTGTGTTGTTGCCATTAAACTTTGAAACTAAGTTTTTAACGAGATAAGTTTTGCCATAGCCTGATTCTCCTGACAAAAGTACCACCGAACCATTGCCTTTTGTAGCATTATTTGCAAGCTCAGATATTTTTTCTAATAAGTTTTTTGAATTCATAAGTAGAATGAATTTGAATAGTATTATTTTTGGAAGTTCTAAATTAAACAAAATGGAAACAATTTTTGGAATTATCATCAAACGACATTGAATTTTTTGAAAAAAAAGGAATTTCAATAGAGAATATAAAGCAGCAAATTGCATTTATCAAGAAAGGTCAAATCTATATTGAGCTAACTGGAGCTGCAACATTAGCAAATGGTTTGATTAGTTTAGATAGTCTAAACCATAACACTTTGATTGGCTACTATGAAAAAGCACGACTTGCTGGGCAAATTGAAAAATTCGTACCTGCTTCGGGGGCTGCTTCAAGAATGTTCCAATGTATATCCTACTTTTTGCAGAACTTTGCAGTTATGACCTATCAAGAACTTTTGCAATTGGCAGACACAGACAAAGAAATTGAGAACTTGTTGTTGCTATTTGTGAATTTGGAACAACTTCCATTTTATTCTTACTTGGAGCATTGCTTTGAAAGGCAAAATCTAAATTTTGCAGATGCTATTGCTAATAAAAATTTAAAACAAATTTTCGATTTTCTAATGACGGAGCGAGGATTGGGATATCAGTACAAACCAAAAGGGCTGATTCCATTCCATAAATACGAACACACAAGTCACAATGCATTCTTTGAGCATTTGGCAGATGCAGTAATCTATTGTGCCGATGAATTTAGCACAGCAAAGATACACTTCACAATTAGTGAACAATATTTCGAAGAAATAGAATACTCTTTAAATAAGCTATTAACCGATTTTTCCAGCTATAACTTCGATATAAATTTATCATTTCAGCAAGATTCTACTAATATGATTTCGCTGGACGAAAATGGAGAATTGGTGCGTTTGCCAAATGGAGAGCCATTGCTTAGACCTGCGGGGCACGGAGCTTTACTGAATAACTTATTGCTTTGCAAAAGTGATTATATCCATTTGAAAAATATAGACAACGTAGTTCCATATAATCACAATGAAGAATTAATAATTTTCAGACAGCTAATGACAGGGTTGCTTATAGAATTGAAAACTTCAATTAATTTGGTGATAGAATCAATTGAAAATGGAAAACAATTTGAGAGAGCAATTTGCAATGAGCTTATTGCTAAATACTTCAATATAGATTCCAGTTCAATGGCAAACGATGAGTTATTCAAATTACTAAATCGCCCAATAAGAATTTGCGGAATGGTGAAAAATGAAGGAGAACCTGGCGGCGGACCATTCTTTGTAAAAAGAAGTAATTCATTATTTCAAAAGCAAATAATAGAGCAAGCACAGGTGTCAGAAACGCAAAAAGATATATTCAAAAAAGGCACTCATTTCAATCCAGTTGACATAATTTGCTCTATAAAAAACCACAAAGGAGAGCAATATAATCTGCATAGCTTTGCAGATAATTCAATGGGAATTGTTTTGAGCAAGAACTATAATGGCAAGAAAATACAAATTGGCGAATTGCCAGGGCTTTGGAATGGCAGTATGGCAGATTGGCTGACAGTATTTATAGAAATGCCTGTTTCTACTTTCAACCCAGTGAAAACAGTGCTTGACCTTTTGCGAGACGAACACCTTGTGAAATAGTGGCAGAATATAGTGGTTTGGCACGTTTTTACCTTTTAACACTATTGTAAAACTTATGTTTAAGAAATAAAACTGTAAAAGTTTCGTTTGTAAATACAGTTAGAACAACTTATTTTTAACTAATGTTACAGAATTAAAGACATAAATATATTTACCTTTTGTGCAAAAAAGTAGTCCTTTTTCCACAAAGTGTAACATTTTATTGATTTCGGTGTTTTAATAATAACACCTTAAAGGCAAAATATGGAAGGCAATTTTTCAAATAGAGTAAATGATGTAATCAGACTAAGTAGGGAAGAAGCTCTTAGACTTGGGCATGACTATATTGGCACTGAACATTTATTGTTAGGAATCATCAGAGATGGCGATGGCATTGGAATCAAAGCATTGACCAATCTTGGCGTTGATTTATTTAAACTTAAAAAAGGTATTGAAGACCAAGTTCGCTCCAATGGAGCATCTATAAGCTTGGGAAATATACCATTAACTAAACAAGCGGAAAGAGTGCTGAAACTTACTTTCTTGGAAGCTAAGCTATACCGCAGCGATACTATTGGCACAGAACACTTATTGTTATCTTTGCTGAGAGATGAAGAAAACATTGCTTCGCAAATACTCGCTCAATTCAAAATAACTTACGATGCTGTGAAAAACGAGCTTGAAGCTATTATGAATGGCACTAGCTCTGCTGCTGGCACTATCAATGATTCAACTGGGGCAAGCGGTACTCCAAACCCAGGAATACCAATTGCGAAAAAAGGTGCTCAAAAAGAGAAAGTGAAAACTCCTGTACTCGATAATTTCGGTAGAGATTTGACTAAGCTTGCTATGGAAGATAAGCTCGATCCAGTAATTGGAAGGGAATCGGAAATAGAAAGAGTTTCGCAAGTGCTTTCTCGCAGAAAGAAAAACAATCCTGTGCTAATTGGCGAACCTGGCGTGGGCAAAACTGCTATAGTAGAAGGTTTGGCACTTCGCATAGTTCAAAAGAAAATTTCTCGTGCTTTATACGACAAACGAATTATCACACTAGATGTGGCTTCATTAGTGGCTGGTACAAAATACCGAGGTCAGTTTGAAGAGCGAATGAAAGCTATTTTGAATGAATTAGAAAAAGCAAAAGATGTAATTATATTCATTGATGAGTTGCATACTATAGTAGGTGCGGGTGGGGCTTCAGGCTCCCTTGATGCTTCGAATATGTTCAAACCAGCTTTGGCTAGGGGCGACATACAATGTATTGGTGCGACTACTTTCGATGAATACAGACAACATATTGAAAAAGATGGTGCTTTAGATAGAAGATTCCAAAAAGTAGTGGTAGAGCCGCCTAGTGTGGCCGATACATTGTTAATACTTGATAAAATCAAGGATAGCTATGAAGCTCACCACAGCGTGGTATATACAGAAGAAGCAATTCAAACTTCGGTAGCTATGGCTGAGCGATACATTACTGACAGAAATTTCCCTGATAAGGCTATTGATGTGATGGATGAAGCTGGTGCGAAAGTGCATTTGGCTAATATCGTAGTACCGAAAGAAATTATTGATTTAGAGCAAAAAATCACTGATGTGCGAGCTGAGAAAAACCTTGTTGTCAAAAAACAAAACTTCGAAGATGCGGCACGACTTAGAGATTTGGAGAAAAAACTTAGCAATGAGCTTGAAAAAGCAAAAGGCGAATGGGAAAATCAATCTATAGAAAAAGTTTATCCTGTGACAGAAGACGATGTGGCTGATGTGATAGCAATGATGACTGGCATACCTGTTAACAAAATAGCAGAAAGCGAATCATCTAAGCTATTGAATTTAGAAACTGAACTGAAAGAAATTGTTATTGGGCAAGATGAAGCTATCAATCACCTTGCAAAAGCCATACGCAGAGCAAGAGCTGGTTTGAAAGACCCAAGCCGTCCGATAGGTTCATTTATGTTTCTTGGGCCAACTGGTGTGGGTAAAACTGAATTGGCAAAAGCTCTTTCAAGAGTGATGTTCAATACAGAAGAAGCACTAATCAGAATGGATATGAGTGAATATATGGAAAAATTCGCTGTATCTCGATTTGTTGGAGCTCCTCCAGGATATGTTGGATATGAAGAAGGTGGGCAGCTTACTGAGAAAGTACGCCGCAAACCATATTCAATAATATTGCTGGACGAAATTGAAAAAGCTCACCCAGATGTATTTAATATTCTATTGCAGGTATTCGATGATGGTATTTTGACAGACGGCTTAGGCAGAAAAGTCAACTTTAAAAATACAATTATTATAATGACTTCAAACGTTGGAACTAAAGACATTAAAGCTGGCGGTAGAATTGGATTCAACCCCACTGAAAAAGAAAGCGATTATCAAAAAGAATCTATTGATGAATCAGTCAAAATGCTTTTCAATCCAGAATTTATAAACCGTGTGGACGACTTCATTACGTTTGGAAAGCTGACAAAAGAAAGCATTGTGAAAATTATTCAAATACAATTAAAACAATTGCAAAATCGTTTGAAAGTAAATAATATGGAAATGGATTTGAGTGAAGATGCTATTAATTTCTTAGTGGAAAAAGGATACGACGACAAATACGGTGCTCGACATCTACGCCGTGCTCTTCAAAAATATGTGGAAGATGATTTGGCCGAAGAAATGCTGCGTGGCAATTTGACTCAAGGTGCAATAGTAAAAATTGGATTGGATGCGGAAAATAAAAAACTGACATTCGATATAATACCAGGTGAAAGAGTGGTGGACGAAAAAGACTTAGCTAAACCAATCTTAGCACTGGAAGCCCCTGAAGACAAAGATGATAAAACATTAGTAGAATTCGACGAAGACATAAATAAAAACTAATAAAAAAAGCTCAATAGAAATATTGAGCTTTTTTTTGCTATAATATATTTGATTAATATATTGTGCTGTATATTTATTTCTCAATCACCAAACTTCCTATTTTCGCCAATTTACCCGACTGGGTAATCTGCACTTGGTATATGCTGTTTGGTAAATTAAGTGTATCGTAATGAAATATTAGTGTAGTGTTAGATTTTGATTTCGTATCAGTCATTACTTCTGCACCAGCTGAATTGAATAGTTTTAGAATTGTTTCTCCATTTGTCTCGCTAATAAATTCAATGTCAACTTCGCCACTTGTTGGGTTTGGTTTTATTGTCATAGTTGTGGGTGTGAAGAATTCTATACTTCTCAGATTTGGAGTGCAAAGACCTACTATTTTAATACTGCCATCTTCCTTAACTATAGTTAAATCAGAGTTTGAAGTAAAGTCAATGAAGTTCACTTTAGTAAAGGTTGTGTCTGCTATGTAAGTTTTACCTTTTATTGTCGTAAGCGTATCTTCTTTTTTAGTTAATGTTGTTGTACCACTTAACATTATGTCAAAGTTTCTATTTGCAGATAGCACATCGGCTGTAATATCGGGATAGTAAATTGCAGTTTTATAATTTAACTTTGCTGTCCACGAAATTGTTTGTGGCAATGTTATGCTATCGTTAAGCGTATATGTAATTGGCAATGGTATATCGGTATCGCCTGCCAGCACTTCAATATCGGCTACTTTTAATGTTATGATTTGATTAGCTTTTGCTTCTGATTCAGCAGTTAGCATTATTGCAATTATTTCTTGGCAAGGTTTATCAATTTCAATAATTAAACTATCTACTGCTTTTCCTTTCTTCAAAGCTTTGAATATGATTTCTAATTTATTCCCATTGCGACTAGCTTCATAGTCTGTGCCAGTAGTTAATTTGAAATTACTTACATTGATGCTACTTATATCTAATTCTTTAGATATTGTTTTATTCAAATTAGTTTTCCCAAAATCAATATCTTGAAAATTACTATAATCAATATTATTGCTAACTTCTTTTACTACTATTTGTGTGGTTGTTTTGCAGCCAAATTCATTTTCTGCTTCCACGGAATAAATTCCTGCTTTTGCAATAGTTATTATAGGGGTAGTCTCTCCATTCGACCAAGTGCAGCTTGTGTAAGTGCCTTGCAAAATTATTATTGCAGTTGCATTTTTACAAATTGTTGTGTCGCCAATTATGTTAACTATTGGTTTTGGATTTATTGAAACTAGGACTGTATCAGCTATTAAACAATTATTATTTATTGCTCTGCACCAATATTCGCCAGCTTTATTTATGATTATGCTATTAGTAGTTTCGCCAGTATTCCAAAGGAACTGCACGCCTTGGAATGATTTGGAAAGTTCTAACTTACTGCTATCGCCCTCGCAAATATTAGTAATCCCATTGATTACGATTTGTTCTTGAACTTGCTCTGTTACTTCTATTTCTGAAGAATCTGAACAGCTATTGAGTGATATATTCTTAGCAATTAGTTTATATTTCTGAGCAGCCTTTGCAATGATAGTATCTGCATTTACTATAATATTGTTTACTATCCAACTATAATCTACATTTGCCTGCTTATCTTTAATAAATAGCTTGACAGAGTCGCCTTGGCAGAGAGCATAAGTACCTACAACTCCAATTATGGGTTTTATAGGTGTTAAATAAATGGAAATACTTGAACTATCTTCGCATAAATATGGGCTTGAAGGTCTTCCATATAATTTATAAATATCTGTCTTATTATTTACAATTAAAGTATCTGAAAAGTAAATACTCCCATCTTTTTCCCAATTGTAGAATACACCTTTCATTTTGTTTTTAATAAATAATTTTATATAATCACCATTGCAAATATTAGGACTACCAATTATTCCTATTTCAACATTTATTTTATCTACTACTTTCACTTGCAAAGTATCATAGAATGTACATTTAGTGGTATTTGTTTCCAATATATATTTTAAACTTACTAAAGGACTACTATTTAATTTGTTTGAGGTTGCAATAATATTATTAATTGAGACACTATCCTGATACCACTTATAACTTAAGCCTCCAGCTGCAATTGCCGAAAATGTTTCGCCCTTACAAATAGAATCGTTATAATTCACTCTTATTTTAGATTTATCATTCACCTTAATATAAATGCTATTACTTACTATACTATTCTGGAAGTCAGTAATGAGAACTTTAAATGTAGTGCTTTTTTTAGGGTATGCAATCGGGTTTGCAATATATGAATTAGACAACAAATATGCTGGAGTCCATTTATAATTATATCCAGGGATTCCCAAAACAATATTTGCACTAAGCTCTATAGAATCACTCAAACAAATTTCATTATCTACTTTATTAGTAGTAATGTTGCTAATTAATGGAAGAGTTCCTCGCAATGCTAAAACGAAATGATTGCCAATTGCAATATTTTTCCAATTATTTATATTAGTAATATTTCTAAATGTTGAAATTTTAACAATATTTGTATCATATCCAATTTGACCCGCAGTGTTGCAGCCACTAATCCACAAAGTACCATTATTTTTTATTCCGATTGAATTGTGATACCCAGTAATTATATCTTTCCAATCCATAGTGCCTGCTACTTTAGTAGGCGATTCCAAATTTACTAAAGTACCATCTGCCAGTTGACCCCAACCGTTAAGCCCCCATTGCCAGAGACTTCCATCACTTTTAATTGCAGCAGTGTGTTCATACCCACTACTAATAACTTTCCAATCGTTATCAATTCCAATTTGAGTTGGAATATTGAAATTTATTGAACTACCCAAACCTAATTGTCCATTTAAATTGCTTCCCCAAGACCAAATAGTGCCATCATTTCTTAAAGCAATAGTATGTTCATTCCCTGCTGAAACGAAATACCAATTCTTATTTGTAGTAATTCTAATTGGATTAAATGAGTCATAGCTTGAACTATCTCCCAATTGAAAAGAATTATTTCTACCCCAAGTCCAAAGAGTATTATCTTTTTTAATAGCAGCGGTATGATATGACCCACATGAAACTTGCTTCCAATCATCCTCAGAATCAATTTTAGTAGGTACAAATTTGTCAATTAAAGAACTATCTCCGAGTTGTCCTACTGTATTTGAACCCCATGCCCATAAACTCCCATCAATTTTAAGTGCCACAGAATGAGCATAACCAGTAGAAATATCTGTCCAATCATTGTCTGAACCGATTTGCACAGGTTTATTTCTGCTAATATTTGTACCGTCGCCTAACTGTCCATTTGTGTTAAATCCCCAAGCCCAAAGTGTCCCATCAAATTTAATACCTAAATTATGCTTTTCTTTAGTTGCTATTAGTTTCCAATCAGAAATATTTGTCAGTTTAGAAAATACATCTATACCAATTAAGTTATTATTTCCTAATTCACCAATGCTATTAGCTCCAGCTCCCCAGATTTCATAACCTTGAGATAATAGTTGCAAACTACTTAAAATTAAAATATTTATTATTATTAATGTTTTCATAACTAATCCTCAACAATAAACCCCTGTATTACTAAAGAGGAAAATGAATAAATTATATTTGAATCAATAAATTGCCAATAGCAATTATTTGATTTTCAATTTCAAGTTGTAATTGATAGTCGCCTTGTGGCAAATCAGAGACATCGAATTGTAAGTTGATAGTTGCTTTTATGATTGAAGTATTAGTTGTTATTTGTGATTTGATTTTCATTTCTAACTCAATTATCACTAAATCACTTATCCAAATTAATAATTCAATGGCAAAAAAACAAAATCTTTTTCTCTTTTTGGCAAATTACACTTACTAGAATAGACACATGAAACCTCAAAAGGTTACGCTTAAAGTGAAAAAAAGACAAAATTTAATTATTTACTTGCTAAATCGTCTTCACTATAAACATTGGCTAAAGGCTAAAATGATACAGATTCAACGAAAAAATGAGCAGTACTGCGGAGTAATGTTTGCGGGACATTTCTTTTTCAATAAGCCTGTTTATAATGGATTCACTCGGCTAATTCTGCCGAATCTCTCTGTCATCCAAATGAAGTTGTCTGGCCCCCAAAGCAATTCCCATGGAGTATCTAAGTTTTTAGCGATCACTTTCTCTTGCAATACAGTTTGAGCATTGTTATTTAATGTAGCTGCTAAAATAATTATAAAAACTAGAATGTATTTTTTCATTTAATTCCTTTGAATATTTTCTCATTTCAATAAACAAATCTACAAAGAAAACGTTACAAACAAAATAAATATTAACAGAAAATCGTCAAATCTAAATGAAAAAAATATTATTTCTATCATTAACTTTGATATTATGTTTTAGTTTGCAAGCAAAAGAGACTGCTGGCAGCTTAGTGTCGTTGGAAGTAATACCACACTATAGCTCGATTGGTAAGGAAACAAAAGACTTTCTAATAACTTTCAAATTCAGAATCACTAAGGATTGGCATATTTACTGGCAAAATGCAGGAGATTCGGGCATACCAACGGAGATACTGATTGACACAAGCAACGTGTCGGTAAGTGAAATAATGTGGGCTAGCCCAGAGCTGATTTCATCTAGCGAGATAATCAACTATGGCTATTCAGATAGTGTGGTGCTATTTATTCGAGTTACCCCAAAAGATAATCAAACAGAAAATATTACAATTTCTGGCAAAGCCAAATGGTTAGTTTGCAAGGAAAAGTGTATAGGCGAAAGCACTGACTTCAAAACAAATATTTCGGTTGGCGAGTTGGTAAAGAATGTCATTTGGGAAAAACAAAAAATAGACAAGGCATATAGCCAATTGCCTTTCACAGGGGGCTTATTCACGGCAAATGCCTATCAAAATGGCAAAGATGTTACATTGAGCTTGAATTCGCTTAATAAATCAATTATTGATTTGTTAAAAGCTAAAGTTCAATTTTGGGCTTATGAAGGTGGGCTTTTCAAAAATATAGAAAAGCAAGATGTATCGAAATTGAACATCAAACTTAAACAAGACGAATTTATAGAAACTTTACCCAAGAAATTCAAGGGATTATTAATAGGTAATAAAGGTTGGTTCGGAGTTCCCGATTTAAAATCATTAGAAATAGAAGTTAATTTACACACAAATAATTAAAAGGATTTATTTAAATGTTAGCGAAAAATATATTCAAAAGCTTTATGCTTTTTTTAGCACTTTCCATCGCAGCAATTGCAGCAGAAGTGGGAAGCATAGCTACAGATTTCACTTTAACAGATAGCCACGGCAAAACTCATAGTTTGAGCAATTTCAAAGGAAAATACGTAGTGCTAGAATGGGTGAACTATGGTTGTCCATTTGTTGTTAAGCATTATTCAACCCACAATATGCAAATGCTTCAAAAACAATTTACAGCTCAAGGCGTTGTTTGGCTATCAATCTGCTCATCGTCAGCTGGCAAAGAGGGCAATATGACAGCCGAAGAAGTAAATAAAAAGCAAGCTGAATACGATGCTACTCCAAGTGCATATTTGATTGATGCAAATGGCAAAGTAGGTAAAAGCTACGGAGCAAAAACTACTCCACAAATGTTTGTAATAAACCCAGAAGGTAAAATAATCTATGCTGGTGCAATAGACGACAAGCCAAGTAAAGACAATGCAGATGTGAAAACGGCAAAAAACTATGTGAAAGAAGCTTTAAATGAAGCATTGGCTGGAAAAACAGTAAGTGTGAAAACATCGAAACCTTATGGTTGCGCTGTTAAGTATTCTGATAAATAAGTAGAGATTAAAATATCCAGAACAAGAAAAGCCATTTTGCAAAAAGAATGGCTTTTTTGATAAAGAAATGGAAAACGATTAATTTGATTAATTACAAAAACAAATACAATTATGTTTAAAATATGAAATAATGATAAAGAATATAAAAAAAATATTTCTTTCTAAAACAAATCTAGCTTTTATAATAATTGCTATATTTATTGTTATGAATACCGGTCTATATTTATACTTTGAAAATGAAAAAGAAACTCTAATAGAAAATACTTTTAACCAATTATCAACTGTAAATAATTATAAGTCAAATTTAGTGAGTTTATGGCTTAAAGAGAGAGAAAATGATGTTAAAATGATATTAAATGTCAAAACAATGTATTCTGAAATATCTTTATTAATAAATGAACCTAAGAATGAAAGCAACAAAAAAATAATTATTGATTATTATAAATCATTTAAAGAAGTATATTTATATGAAAATATATGTTTGATGGACAATAATGGGAAGCAAATATTATCAGTATCTGAAATAAATTCTAAAGTAAGCAATGAGACAATAGATTTAATTCAGAATAATAGAATTGATAATAATATATATTTTACAAATAGTTATTTAGAAAACGATTCTACAATAAATTTCGACATAATAATACCTTTTGTTGCATCTAACAATATAAAGAATAAAGCATATCAAATATTAAAAATAAATCCAAATAGACATCTGAATAATATTATAAGCAAAATCCCATTTGCTTCAAAAACTGCAGAAACAATTCTATATGAATTAAAAAATGACTCTGTTTACAATTTGCTTCCAATAAATCAAATAATTCACAAGCCAATGCAACTTAAAATAGCAATGACTATGAATGAAGTGATGATAGTTAATTCAATTAAAAATAAAATTAATTATCTATTTGGAGAGGATTACAAAACTGATTATGTGTTAGGACATTCTCAAAAAATAAATGGTATAAATTGGTATATAATAACTAAAATCAATAAAGATGAAGTGTTTAGAGACTACAATAAACTTGCATTAATTTCAATTATTAGTTTTGCTTTGTTGTTTTTTACTATTGCTTCGCTACTTCTATTTATTAGAAAAAATGAAAAGAAAAGCTTAGATCTTGAGCTTTATAAAAATGAATTAGAATTAAGGCAAAGAAATGAAATATTTAAAACAATTTTATATAGCATTGGCGATGGGGTAATTACAACTGATGCTAATGGCATTATTACTCAAATGAACCCTGTTGCAGAAAGACTAACAGAATGGCGAGAGTCTGAAGCAATTGGACAAAAATTACTTGATATCTATATTGTATACAATGAAGATACTGGCGAAGAAGTTGTCAATCCAGCTACTCTAGTAATGCATACTAAAGAAATAACACATCTTTCTAATACAGCAATAATTGTTTCAAAGAATAATATTACAAGACCAATATCACATAGTGCTTCTCAAATTAGAAATGAGAATGGTGAAATAATTGGAGCAGTATTACTAGTAAGAGATCAAACCGAAGAAGAACGAGTTAGAAAAATATTAGTAGAATCAGAAAAATATACAAATGAGATATTAGCTAAATTAAATGAATCTCAGAAAGTCGCCCAAATAGGTAGTTTCGAAATAGATTTGCTCACAGATAAAGTATGGTGGTCCGAAGAAGTTTATAGGATTTTTGATGAAAATGTTAATAGTTTCATACCAGATATGAATTCAAGTGATAAGTATTCGACTCCAGAAGTTATTGATTTAAACAGAAATATTATTAGTGAAGCCATATTGAATAAGATTAATTTCTTAATAGAAGGAGAAATTATAACTAATAATGGTAATAAGAAAAATTGTAGAATAATTGGAAAGGCAGTCTATAATTCAAATGGTACACCATTAAAAATAGTAGCTACAATTATAGACGAAACAGAGAAAAAGAAATACGAGAAACAATTAAGATTACTGTCTAATTCTATTAATCAAAGTCCTGTTTCGATAATTATTACCGACCTTCTTGGCAGAATTGAATATGTTAATCCAAAATTTGAAGAAATATCGGGCTATACTTTTGATGAAGTTAAAGGAGAAAACACTAGATTTTTAAAATCTGGATATACTTCTCTAAAAGAATATATTGATTTATGGGACACTATAACCAAAGGTAATATTTGGCATGGTGAATTTGTAAATTTAAAAAAGGATAAAACTACTCATTGGGAATCGGCTAGTATTGCTCCAATTTACGACGATAAAGGTATAATCTCAAATTTTGTATCTGTCCAACTTGATATTACTGAAATTAAAAAAATTCAATGGGATTTAATTTTAGCTAAAGATAAAGCTGAAGAAATGAATAAATTAAAATCTTCTTTTTTGGCTAATATGTCGCATGAACTTCGAACTCCTATGATAGGAATACTTGGGTTTGCAAAGCTTATAGAAAATGAATCAAATATGGATGAAATTAAAGAAATGTCGAACTTAATCTACGAAAGTGGAAAACGTTTGATGGATACTTTAAATTCAATACTAAATCTTTCAAAAATTGAATCTGGTTCGATTAAAATTGAAAATGAAAGTTTTGATTTGATAATAATATTAAATGAGTTAATTCATAATTTCCAAACAACAGCAAAGGAAAACCAACTTGAGCTAATCTTTAATAATAGTAATAAAGAATTATTATTAGTCTCAGATAAAAGAATGCTAACGGATATTATCAATAATTTAATCAATAATGGGCTCAAATTTACGGAAAATGGAACAGTTACTGTCACTGAAAATATATTAAATATTAATAATATTAAATATGTGAAAATCGAGGTTATTGATACTGGAATTGGAATACCAGAAGAAAATATGGAATTTATATTTGATGAATTTAGACAAGGTAGCGAAGGAATTGCTAGGAACTATGATGGCTCTGGCTTAGGTTTGACAATCAGTCGTAAATATGCAAAATTGCTCAATGGAGATTTGTCTGTTCAAAGTAAATTCAAAATAGGTACTACTTTTACATTAATATTGCCTATTGAGGAAGTTAAGGATATTGCATCTGAAATCAATTCGGCTCCAAGGATAATTAAACATAACTCAAGCAATGATAATAGTAAAATAAATATATTATACGTAGAAGATGATGATATTAATATCATTTATTTTAAAAAACTTTGCAGTGCAAAATATGAAGTTTTCACCACAAGAGATAGCCAAAATGCATTAGATATTATCTCCCAAAATAAAATTGATATAATATTTATGGATATAAATCTTGGAACAGACGAAAGTGGAATAGATATCACTGTAAAGATTAAATCAATACCAGAATACCAAAACATACCAATAATTGCATGTACTGCTTTTGCTATGTTTGGCGATAAAAAGAAGTTTATAGCTTTGGGTTGCGATGATTATTTGTCAAAACCATTTGATAAAGCACAATTCAAAGAAATACTTGATAATTGGCTTTAAAACCCATAAAGTTGAATTTCTTGATAAAAATAAGCATTTTAAATTGGAAACTTTCTTAAATTTGAGAAAATTAATTTGATTAGGAATTGAAATGTCGCAAAATGATACACAATGGGAAGTTTGGGAAGTATTTGTGCAACCAGCCAATGGCAAAGCTTATGAACACGTTGGAAGCGTGCACGGTAGCGATGCAGAAATTGCTTTGCTGAACGCCAGAGACCTTTACGCACGCCGTGGAAATGCTACAAACATTTGGATAGTGCCAAGCGAAGCAATAGTGGCTAGCACCCCCGAAGATATGGGTTCTTTTTTCGACCCAGCAAGCGATAAAATTTATCGTCATCCAAATTTCTATAAAATTCCAAAAGGTGTAAGCATTGACATCCATTAATACACAAACTGCACTTTTCGATTATTTGTTAAAAATAGCCGATGATAGATTAATCCTTGGACATAGACTTTCTGAAACTTGTGGGCATGGTCCAATTTTGGAAGAAGATATTGCTACAACAAATATTGCTTTGGACTTAATTGGACAAGCAAATTACCTGCTAGAATACGCTGCCAAAGTGGAAGAAAAAGACCGCACAGCCGATGATTTGGCATTCCTGCGAGACGAAAAGTATTTCACAAACATACTACTTTGTGAGCAAGATAATACTGACTTTGCATATATGATAGCAAGACAGTTTTTCTTCGATACTTTTGCTTATCTGCAATTTTCTCAGCTAAGAGAAAGCAAGGACTCAACTCTTTCAGCTTTAGCCAAACGCTCATTTAAAGAAATCACATATCATCTTAGACACAGTTCGCAATGGATGCTTAGACTTGGCGATGGCACTGCCGAAAGCAATGAAAAATTGCAAGAAGCAATAGATTACCTTTGGATGTTTACTGGCGAAATGTTTGAACAAACCGAAGCAGACCAATTGCTAATTAGCGAAGAAATTATCTTCGACACTACAAAATTCAAAGATGAATGGTTTGCTAACATCAACACAGTGCTAACTGAAGCTACTTTGAAAACAGTCAATAAAGATGAATTTATGCAAACTGGTGGCAGAAAAGGCAATCACACTGAATACCTTGGACATATACTTGCAGAAATGCAAAATTTGCAACGCAGCTATCCAAATGCTCAATGGTAGAAATGAAAATCAATTTACTTTAGAAAAAGTGTAAGAGTGGATAGGAAACTATTCACTTTTTTTTTATTTGGTAATTGAGCTTGTGGTAATAAAAGCTTGTCGAAATGGTTTTTGGTATTTGTGATATCACAGAAAACCTCAATTAATCGGAATAATTGAGGTTTAATTTTTTAATATCTAAATACTCTATTACGTTTCAAATTTATTTACAAATCCATGTAAATGTTTTTGAAGATATGTCACCTCTAGAAAAAGTTGTAATTTGTTTTAAAACTTTTCCATCTGCATCAAACTCATAAGCATAATTTGTAACATTACCAGAGTTGGTAGTCGCTTTTTTTCTTAAATTGACATTGTCATTAGTGAAATCCTGTGCTTCATTTGATTTTTTTGAATAGTTGATTTTGTCTGTATAATATTCAAAATCTGTTATAAGTGTATAGTTTCCATCACTAAAAATTTCTTTGCTAAGATTACCATTGACATACTGATAAGTAGTTGTATCAGTCATGTTAGTATTCATATATTTACTTTTACTTACTGTGTTAATTTTTAAGCCTTCGCTATTGTAAGTATTTATTTCTTTGAGGTAAAAGCCTTGAATGTCTGTTAGAAGACTATCTGCAAAACCTTTGTTGTTTAAGTAATAAGTTTGCACTAACATTCCATTTGAAGTCGCTAAAACTGTTTTCCCATTATTATTATAATCTGTTTTGCTTACTCTTGTATCTTGTATAAAAGTATTGCTTGACACTCTGTTGCTTGCGTCATAAGTATATGTATAAGAAGAGCTATCGCTATACAATACTTTTTGAACAAAACAAGTTTTGACTGTCGAGGTAGGTGTTGTAGCTGTTTCTGAACATCCAGAAAATATTAGCATAGCTAAGATTGCTGCAAAAAGGGATAGCTTTTTCATAGAGTTAGCTAGTTTATAGTTTTAAATAAATTACTTTTCAAAAATAGGTATAAATTACTAATTTACATAAGATTATTTTAATTACCCATAAAAAAAATCCCAAACATTTCTATTTGGGATTGCTATTAAATATTTTTCTTAAACTTGGATTCGCATTACTTCTTTATAGAGGTCGAGCCCTTTGTTTCTAAGCTCCAATAGTAAATCGAATGAGGTTTTGGCTTTTTGCGATGCAATCATCACATCGTGTATATCTACTGGTTCGCCTTTTATTAATTTGGCAGTAGCTTCGCTAGATTCCACTTGCAATTCATTTGTGTCGGTAATAAATTCACGCATAGTATTTACGAAAGATCCAGACTTTGGTAGCTCCACTGGCTGTCCGCCTGTTTCTCGCTGCTGTGCCATTGGCAGAAATTTTCTGCTTCCTAAAAGTTCATTAACTAGCATAATTCATCCCTGAATTTGTAATAAAAACTAAGCTATACCGTCCACAATAGAGCCCTTAGCAAAATTGAATTGGCTTGTTTTACCATTTCTATTGAAAACGATGTGCTTATCAATTTGATCTGAATTTTCAGGGAATAATTTTTTGAAAAAATTCCTTTCGCCAGACGTAATTAAATCGCTTTCCGCACCGCCAGTTTCTTGTGATCTTTGTTTAGCAATACCGCTCGACACATTTGAGCCAAATCGCTCAATCGAGGTGCTGCTATAATTAGAAGAAATTTTCATTCTTGCTCCAAACTTTTCATAATTTCTTTATCCTAAATTTCAAGTGAATTTCTAGCAATATTTTTTGCTGCGTCCACTACTCCAGTGTTTGCCTCAAAAGCTCTTTGGGCACTAATCATCTCCACCATTTCCGTAACGATATTGATATTTGGCATTTTTACATAGCCATTCTCATCGGCATCGGGGTGGTTCGGGTCGTGCACCAATCGTGGCAGTGAATTATCCGTTGCCGTTTTAGCTTTAAGCACAGAGTAATCTGGCGGATAGTTCGAATCCTTAGCTGCCGGTGCGTGAGCTTTGGAAGTACCATCTAACTTAATATAGTTATGTAAAGTATCTTCAAAAGGACTATCGGGTATAGCTCGGACTACCACTACTTCTCTCTTATAAGGCTGTCCGTCAATACTTTTAGTAGTATTTACATTGGCAATATTCTTAGCTGTCGCAGAAAGGCGTAATCTCTGCACGCTCATTCCTTGTCCGCTAATATCAAAAGAAGAAAAAATATTTTCTGCCATTTCTACATTCCAAATTTAGTTTATCAATGTTCTAATTACATCAGAACATATACTGATTTTTCAAAATTAAATTTGGCTTGTCTTTGAGTTCTTACAAAGATTAAGCCAACTTTTTATTCTACATGTAACTCTTGATAGCAGTGGTCATTTCACGGAAATAATCCTTTGCTGCCAATGAGCTGAAATTAAATCGGATTTGATTTTGTGCCATTTCCGACATTTCTTTATCTAAGTTAACATGGGTTTCCCCACTCATCATAATTTCACTTTCTGGGATATACTTTCCTTGCTTTTCAGGAAATATATCTTCTTCACCAAGTTTGCCAAGTGGAATTGCACTTACTTCTGGGCTATTAGTTTCTGGTTTCGCTCCAGTTATTTGCTCAACTGGATGGAAAAACTCCTCGAATTTCACCTTGTTTGGGTGGAAATAAGGAGAGGTTGCATTCGCTATATTCTTCGCAATAGTGTTTTGCCTTTTAGCATAAGCACCAAGCGACTTTTGAATAAGCGGTATTTCCTCTTTAAAATATTTATCGTTTACTAACATAATAATTCAATAAGTTTATTGAGAAACACCACGAATGGAGCTGCCAAGTCCATTGAAAAACTTCTTTGTCATTGATGAGGCGAATCGGAACTTAATCTGATTTTGTGCCATTTCCGACATTTCTTTGTCAAGATTCACGTGAGTTTCTCCAGAAAAGAATATTTCTGGATCGGGAATACCACGATTTTCTTTTTCGCCAGATACATCTTCGCTTCTGGTTTTACCAACAGGAATGCTTACTGCACTACCATCGCTAGAAGCAGCACCTTTGATTACAACTTCTTGCTGATGAAAAAATTCCTCAAACTTCACTCTTTCGGGGCGATAGAAAGGAGAAGTAGCGTTTGCAATATTCTTAGAAGTAGTTTGCAAACGAGTGGAATAAGCATCCATAGCCCTATTCATAAGGGGTAGTTTGCTTGAAAATAAGTATTTTCTAAATAACATATTCGTGCGTCCTGCATATAGTTTTTCATTTCAACCAACTAAACAATTGGCTATTAATAGTCTAAAAAGACCATTTTGTGATAATTCTACAAATTAAATGCCAAAATAATATAACTTTTATAGCAAACCCCCAAGAGTTAGCAATAGCAGAAGCAAAAAGTTTTCAACCCCACAATTGTAAGAAATACTAGAATAAATAAATGGCGAATAATCTACGATTGGTGGAAAATGAACTTTAAAAAGTGAAGAGTGAAGAGTTACATTTCATCAAGCTCAATGACTGCATTTCAATGTCAGAAAAATTAGACAGGTCTAAGACCCATCTCTACTGATGTAATGAAATTGATTTAAGCTTATCTTTATTTAATCGTGTAATTCTTATTTGTAAAATTGTAATTCAATTGGTTTTAATTATGTATTTTTGATTAAGTTAATTCTAACTTAATCAATAATTATAGGGAATCGTATTATGAAAAAATTCACAATGTTAGCTATGCTTGTTTTATTCGTTTCATTTGCAAGTGCAAAACATTTGAAAGAAAATGAAGTTCCAAGTGCTGTAAAAAGTACATTTCAAAAACAATTCCCAGAAGCTAAAAAACTGGAATGGGAAAAAGAAGATGGCAATTTCGAAGCTGAATTTGAAATAAATAAAGTTGAAATGACTGCTACTATTGATAAAGATGGGAAATTGCTGGAAACAGAAACTGAAATAGCAATTTCAGAATTGCCTAAAGAAGTAATTGCTTACACTAAAGAGCATTGCAAAGCTAAAAAAATCAAAGAAGCTAGTAAAATTGTTGACAGCAAAGGTGTTACAACTTATGAAGCAGAAGTGAAAGGAAAAAAAATGACTTTTGATAACAATGGCAAATTCATTAATAGTAAAAAAGACTAAACTGCCAAATAGAATCTGTCAATTTTTGCATCGAAAATAATCTTGTCTTCGTTTATGAATGTGAAATGACCTTCCATTGTTCCCCAATTTGTGTCAAGTGGGCAATAGCTTGTATAGATAAAGCTGTCGCCCGACTTGAGTATGGGCGTATATCCAACCACTCCAGCTCCAGCTATTTCGTCTTGCGTGCCCTCTCCATTGATTATTAGCCAATAGCGAGAGAGCAATTGAATTGTTAGCGTGCCTAAGTTTTTAATTTCTATTCTGTATAAAAATAGAAATTTCTGGCCTTCAGTGGCTTCTTCCGAAGGCACATATTCTGGTTGCACTGAAATGCAAATATTGTTTGTGATTGTTGTTGATCCTTTGCACATATTAGTATGGTCTGTGAGTTGCCATATAGTTCAAAATGTCAATATCTGTCAAAATTGCCACTGGAACATTGTCTTTTTCTACTAAAACAGTCTTTTTAGCAATTAAGCTATTTGCTACTTTCTCCAACAAATCGTTTGCATTTACAGTAATGAAATTATTCTCCAAACCAATAGTAATGCTATCGTTTAAGCTAATTTGACTTTCAAAAAGTGGGCGTAACAGTTTATTTTCCGAAACAATACCCACAAACTTACCTTTGCTATAAACAGGCAATTGAGATATATTTTTTTCTTTCATTAGTTCAACAGCATGACCCACAGTCTGAGTGTCGTCTATTGAAATAAGAGGTTCGTTACCTTTGCCAAGAGTAGAAAGCACTTCGCTAATAAGTACGTTGAAAGAATTGTCCCAATAGCCATTGTCTCTCATCCAATCGTCATTATAGATTTTTCCAGTATATCTATTGCCCGAATCTGGAATTATAACGAGAATTCGTTTTGGTTCTTTCAGTTTTTTGGCATACTTAATAGCACCGCAAATTGCAGCACCAGAGCTTCCACCTGCATAGATTGCTTCTTTAGTAAGCAATGCACGAGTCATTAGGAATGATTCTTTGTCCTCAATCACAACCATATCATCTATGCAGCTAAAGTCCAAGTTAGAAGGAAAAATATCTTCTCCGATTCCTTCCAATACATAAGAATGGGCTTCAACTACTTTGCCAGTGCGGAAAAATGGTTCAAGGATAGAACCAACAATATCCACTCCAACAACTTTAACATTTGGCATAACTGTTTTTAAGTATTTGCCAATTCCAGAAATTGTACCACCAGTTCCAACGCCTGCCATAAATACATCGAATTCGCCACCAGTCTGCTCAAAAATCTCAGGTCCTGTCCAATCGAAGTGAGTGTTTTGATTGTCCAAATTATAGTATTGATTTGCATAGAATGAATTTGGCGTAGTTTCCGCCATACGTTTAGCAACTGAATAATAAGAACGAGGATCATCAGGTTCTACATTTGTAGGAGTAACGATAACTTTTGCACCAAAAGCACGTAGGTTGTTGATTTTTTCAATTGATTGTTTGTCAGGCAAAACGAATATAGTTTTATAGCCATGAATAGCAGCAAACATAGCCAACCCAACGCCAGTATTTCCGCTAGTACCTTCTATAATTGTGCCACCTGGTTTCAAATCGCCACGTTCAATAGCTTTTTCTACCATATATTTTCCGATACGGTCTTTGATAGAGCCGCCTGGATTCATATATTCGAGTTTCACATATATCTCAGAGTCCACTCCAGTCGTTACTTTGTTGAGTTTAACAATTGGCGTATTTCCGATTGCATCACAAACATTTGGTTTAAAATTTGGATTCATTTCTAATTCTTTTTAAGCTAATTTGTAATTAAGATTTGTAGTTAATTGTAAAATTAACACTTATCCTGTATTTTTGAAAATATAATTGTTACAAATTTAAAGATTTAGAAAAATGGGTAGAGCTTTCGAGTATAGAAAAGCAAGTAAAATGAAGCGTTGGGGAGCAATGTCCAAAGCATTCACAAAGATTGGCAAACAAATAGCAATAGCTGTGAAAGCTGGAGGGCCTAACCCTGATGGAAATTCACGATTGAAAATTTTGCTTCAAAATGCCAAAGGTGTTTCAATGCCTAAGGATAAAGTAGAAAGTGCAATAAAGCGTGCAGCCAATAAAGATTTGAACGACTATATCGAAACAATCTACGAGGGCTATGCGGCACACGGAGTGGCTGTGCTTGTGGAATGCACGACTGATAATGTGAACCGCACAATTGCAAGTGTGCGAACTGCATTCGGCAAAGGTGGGGGTGCTATTGGTACATCTGGTTCTGTAGCATTTATGTTTGAAAGAAAATCTCATTTCAAATTCCCAAACACTGGACAAGACGTTGATGATTTGGAATTGGAATTAATAGATTTTGGTTTGGACGAAATTTTCTTAGACGAAGAAGACAATATGTTTAATGCCTACGCTGCCTTTACTGATTTCTCACAAATGCAAAAAGCATTGGAAGAAAAAGGAATTGAAGTAGCCAGCTCTGAGATGACATTTTTACCAACCAACGTAACAGTTTCTTTAACAGAAGAGCAAATGGTTGATGTAGATAAACTATTAGAAAAATTAGAAGAATTAGACGACGTGAATAATGTTTATACAAATTTAGGTTGAGAAGAAGATGACAAAATTCAAAATAAGTAATTACCGTAGTTTGAAAGATGTTGAAATAGAAATTCCTGGGTTTACAATTTTAACTGGTAAGAATAATTCTGGGAAATCCAGTATTTTGTACGCATTGCTTACTTAAGTACAGAAGAACTGATTATAACGACTGATGACAAGCTCATCAAAAGATTTGCAAAACAAAGCAATTATAAAGTGCAACATATTAAAGATTTTATCAAAGAACATAAGAACACAAAATGAAATTAGTTTCCTTTTTGAATAATGAAAATAAAGAGCGTCTGGGTATTTACTTAGATGGTAAAATAGCTGATATGCAATTGGCTGGAAAAGCTAATGGTATGGATTTGCCAAGCACAATGGCTGAATTTTTGAACGAAAGCGAGCAGTTTTTGCCAATAGCACAAGAATTAAATACTAAACTCAAAAGTAATAGTTTTGAATCAATTGCCATTAATAAAATGTTAGCTCCAGTGCCACATCCTACTTCTTGCCGTGATGGTTATGCGTTCCGCCAACACGTTGCTTCAGCCAGAAGAAACAGAGGTGTGGAAATGATTGCTGAGTTCGACCAATATCCAATATTTTATTTCACAAACCACAATGCAGTTTTTGGCGAAGGTGAAATTACAATTGAAAAAGACCATTTGCAAAAGCTTGATTTTGAATTGGAATGGGCTGCAGTTATAGGTAAACGTGGGAAAAATGTTCAATCTAAAGATGCTGATGATTATATTATTGGTTATACTATTATGAATGACTGGTCGGCACGTACAATGCAAATGGAAGAAATGTTGCTTAATTTAGGCCCAGCAAAAGGAAAAGACTTCGCAACTACGATTGGCCCTTGGCTTGTAACAAAAGATGTATTGGAACAATATAAAATTGATACCCCATTTGGTGCTCAATATAATTTAGAAATGAAAGCATTCCACAATGGTAAACAAGTTTCAGCTGGCAACACCAAAGATATGACTTGGACATTTGCTGAAATAGTGGAACGCTGTGCCTATGGTGTTGAAATATTTCCTGGCGATGTGATTGGTTCGGGAACTGTTGGCACTGGCTGCTACTTAGAATTGAATGGAACTTGGGCATTGGAAGCTAAAGCAAAAGGTGAAACCCATACTCCAATTTGGGTGGAAGCTGGCGATACATTCACTCTGGAAATAACTGGCTTAGGCATATTGGAAAACACAATTAAAGTTAATGAAAATAGTTTTTCCATTTTAGAGAAAAAGAAAATTTAATTTAAAAATGAAAGGTACATTAAAATATAATGATGTGGCGGCAAAGATAGCGGAGTATTGCGAAAAACACTCTACTATAAATGTTGCTATTTTATTTGGTTCCTTCTTGAATAGCGAGAGCTACAATGATATAGACTTAGGTTTATATTTTTTTAAAGAACCAACTTTTGATTACTTTATAGTTGTAACTGAATTGCAAACACTAATTGGCGAGGAGCTACACATTGCTTTTTTGAATGGTAAATCTATTTTACTGCAAAAAAATACAATTAATGAAGGACAAGTAATTTATGAAAGAGATGGAGATAAATACTCAGATTTAATCTATAAATTAATTGGCGAGTACTTCGATTACTTAGATTATCACGACCCAAAACAACTATACGCATGATAGATAAAAACTTAATACAAAGAAAAATATCGAATATCAATCAATATCTAATTGAAATTAGGACAGTTGAAATTGGAACATTTGAAGAATTTGAGAAAGATGTGAAAACTCTTAGATTCTTTGATAGAAATATTGACTATTGACTAATAGTAACCGAACTTAATGATATTTGCAAACATATACTTTCTAAAGTTGAGAAAGTATTACCGAAAGGGTACAACGATTGCTTTGAGCATCTAGAAAATCTAAAGATATTAAAGCCAGAATTAGCAATGATTGCAAAGAAAATGATTGGCTATAGAAATATGCTTGCCCACGAGTATGAATATGTAATAACTAAAGCTACATATAACATTTATAAAAATAATTTAGGCGAAATTGAATTATTGTGCGGTGCATATAATGAATATTTAGATATTCAAAATTAAAATATTAATTCTGAATAAATAACTTTAATTATAGTCTAAAGCACAAAAATAATCTCAAGAGCATTAGCTTGAAATATCAAATAATCTTTACTAACATACTCACAATAGAAATCAAAATTCATTAACAAATCTTTAAAACTATATTGTTTGATACCCGACATCGTCTTTAAGTACTGGAAATTCGGCTGCATCTCTAGAAATTTTATCGCAGATTTCGTTGTAGTGATTGTTGGCGTGTCCTTTCACCCAAATAAATTCTATTTTGTGTGGTTTCTCTGCTTCGAGCAATGCCTCCCAAAGGTCTCTATTTAGTACTGGTTTTTTGTCGGACTTTTTCCAATTGTTGCGTTGCCAATTTCTCAACCAGCCATCTTTATGTGCAGCTACCAATAAATTAGAATCTGAATAAAGTTTGATATTTCGAGTTTGGTTGCCAATCATATATAGTGCTTTCACCGCAGCCATTATCTCCATTCTGTTATTGGTGGTAAGTTTGTAGCCCTCTGCGAATTGTTTCTCGCTTTCGCCTTCGATTATAACTAATCCTAAGCCACCAGGACCGGGATTGCCGAGGCAGGCACCGTCTGTATAGATGATTAGGTCTTGTGTTTTTGGTTCTTCAAATAGGGAAAGTGTGCTCATTATTTTGCTAATATTTACTTTTAATCATTATTGTAAGTGCTAAAATAGTTAATTTTGAGATTGTGTTTTATTCAAAAACAGATTTAGTTTTTAAATAGATTGTAGGTCATCTTAAATGTCATTGAATTGCGGTATCGTAGGATTGCCAAATGTGGGCAAATCAACTCTTTTTTCAGCTTTAACTTCTGCACCAGCCGAAGCAGCTAATTATCCATTCTGCACTATTGAGCCAAATATTGGCATAGTGGACGTGCCAGATCTTCGACTTTATCGAATAACTGAATATATTCCACCTCAAAAAATTATTCCAACTACTGTGGAATTTGTTGATATTGCTGGACTTGTGAAAGGTGCTAGCACTGGGCAAGGCTTAGGTAATCAATTTTTGGGGAATATCAAACAAGTTGGAGCAATATTGCACGTGGTGCGTTGCTTCGACGAAGATAACATTATACACGTGGAAGGCAGTGTGCATCCACTTCGTGATATTGAAATTATTGAATTGGAATTGGCTTATGCTGATTTGGAAACTGTAAATAAAAGACTTGCCAATCTTGGCAAAATGATTCGCTCAAGTGACAAAGCTGTGTCGGACATTGCAAAAGCATCAGAACCAGTATTGAATAGATTAGTTATTGAATTAAACAATGGTATTCCTGTTCGCAAACTTGGCTTAACAGAAGACGAACTAGCTTCAATTAGAGATTTGCATTTGATTACGATGAAAAAGCAAGTTTACGTTTGCAATGTAGATGAAGCTGCAATTGCCGAAGATAACGATTATGTGAAAGTTGTAAAAGAATTTGCCGCTAAAAATGGTTCGGAAGTAGTTACAATTTGTGGCAAAATAGAAAGTGAAATTTCTCAGCTTGATTCAAAAGAAGAGAAAAAAGAATTTCTTGAAAGTATGGGTTTGAAAGAAAGTGGCTTAGACCAACTAATACGCAAGGCATATAATTTGCTAGATTTATGCACTTATTTCACGGCTGGCGAAAAAGAAGTGAGAGCTTGGACTTTCCCAAAAGGAGCAACTGCACCACAAGCTGCTGCTGTGATTCATACAGATTTCGAGCGTGGATTTATAAAAGCAGAAGTTTACCATTGCGAAGATTTGTTCCAATTTGGCACTGAGCAGAAAATTAAAGATAATGGTAAGTTTAGAATAGAAGGAAAAGAATACATTGTTAAAGATGGCGATGTGATGCACTTCCGTTTCAATGTGTAATTAATTATTTTGAAATAGTATGAACGACAATTCAATTAATAGCAATAAAGCACCAGAACCAGTTGGACATTACCCTCACGCACGTCGGGTGGGTAATTTATTATTTCTTTCTGGAGTTGGCCCAAGAGAGCGAGGTACCAAAAAAATACCTGGTGTGGAGCTTGACGAAAGTGGTAAAATAATAAGCTATGATATTGCTACTCAGTGCCATTCAGTATTTGCAAACGTACGTGCTATTTTGGAAGAAGCTGGTTCGAATTGGACAAATTTGGTGGACGTAACAGTTTTTCTAACTAACATGAAAGATGACTTCACAATTTACAACAAACTTTGGGCTGAGTATTTCAAAGATACTCCACCTTGCCGCACAACACTTGAAATAAACTGCCTACCCACACCAATAGCAATAGAGCTAAAGTGTATTGCAGTGGTGGAGTGAGATTAGGGTTGAAAGAATTGGTAATTCGATTATGCTAAATTGCCGTTCTAACCCTTACAACAACAATTTTCCACTTTTCATGATTTGTTTGCCGTCCACAAATACGTTTGGCTTTTTTATTAAACCGTCTATGTGGATTGGAACTTCAATTATTCCGCCCATAGATTTATTATTACCAAATGCTATATGGACTGTGCCGAGTACTTTCTCATCTTCGAGTATTATACCAGTGATTTTTGCTTTATAGTTTGTGCCAATGCCAAGTTCCGCTATTTGTAGTGCATCTTCGCCAACTTCACTAAGCATTTTTTCGAATTGTTTGGCTTGCTTTCCACCAATGAATTCTCTTGCATATCCATCTTTTATATTTACAAGTATCGGACTTTCTAAAATACCAATACCTGCTATTGAACCATCGAATATAATAGTGCCGTTGGATTTGCCTTCGAGTGGTGCACAGTAAACTTCGCCAGAAGGTAGATTCCCACCAGCTCCTTTCTCTAATAATATACCAGTGCTTGGCAATATTTTTCTGCCTATAATTGGCAATGTTATATCTGTACCGAGCTTGGTTGTAACTTTAACTTCTTTAGCATTTTTCAATGCCTTTTCGACTTGTTTTGTTGTAGCTATAATTTTATTGACATCGGCAGATAAACAGCGAGACATCATATCCTCAGTGATGCCAGGCATAGTCGCAAATCGAACACCAGCCGCACAGGCATTACGTCTGGCATCGGTATGAGTGAAAGATTTGGTTGTGGCTGCCACGACTAAATCGAATTGTTTAAATAGTTCGGCAATTTCAGAGCTCGGCTCTTCCCCATTTATGTTTTGAGGCTTGATTTCAAGATAGATAGTCTCTTTGGCAATTTTTCTACCTTCATCATAAAGTGACAAACCAATCTCTCGTTTGTTCCAATCCGAGAGTATCAGTAGCTTTTCAGTTGATTTGAGTCCAAGAAAATGTTCAAGAGCTATGCGGCTCGCTTTGTCTAATTTTGAGTTTTTCATTAATATTTTGTAATTTAATCAAATACTTTTCTTAATATAGTCAAAGCGAAAGAAATTTTCACATAAAATGTTTACAAACGATTAATAATAATATGGAATCAAGTTCCTAATATCAGATAACTCGTTGAATGAATCTATATAAACAACTTTGATTTCTTTTGATTGGAGATATTTTTCTTAAAACTTCATACTTGCTCTATAAAAAGCAATCTTTTGTTTATAAAAATTGTATTGTCGAAAAAACAAGTATTCTTCAATTAAATAACTAATATTGCAATTAGAAACAAGTTTGTTTTGTTCAAATAGCTGATGAGGGAAAAGGATGCTAATACTCATATTTTGCCTCTATTCATTCTGCATTTATCACTACAATATTTAACTTCGTCCCATACTTTCTCCCATTTCTTTCGCCAAACAAATGGTCTATTGCAAGTGGCACATACTTTTTGAGGTAGGAATTCTTTCTTTATATTTTTCATAATAAATACTAAAATTAGGGCTTTGCATAGGGCAAACGACCAATGCCTTTTGAAACAAAATATGCATCAAGACCTTGGCTAATTAATATATCTGCTTCCGATAATGAAACGAATCCATCAGTTCCAACCAAAGAAGCATCTATATCAACCTGCATTATGCTGCCAATAATTAGTATAGTATTATTGATAGGAATAGAAATAGTGTCTTCCAATTTCATAGCTATCTTTACAACAGATTCTTGAACAAATGGTGCAAAGAAATTTGAATGATATGCTTCATTGAATCCAACTTTCTCAAATTCTGAAACACCTTTTTCGTATCGGGCAGAAGTTTGATGTGCTTTTTCGTGATGCGAATAATGTATGTAGTTTAAAGTGTATTCTTTTGTGTCAAGAATATTTTGAAGCGTATCGCGTTGCACACTTTCTGGTCTGTTTATTAATCCAAATAATGCGGGGTTTGCACCAAGGTGAATAAGTGAATTAAATATTGCTAAGTTCGAATTTCCCTCAAGTGATTTAGTGCCTACTAAAACTGCCTGGCGGAAACCAGCTAAAGAATTTACAAAAGCTGTTCTATAACGTTGCTCTAATTGTTCGATATCTTCTTTTTTAAAAATCATTTTTGTATCTTTATTGTTTTAAAATCTTTTCTACTTTTTTCCAATATGAAAAAAAGGAAGGGTAATAACCAGAAATTTCTTCTTCTATCCAATCTCTTTCGTCTATATTGCCCGTGTATCCTAAATTAAGTGGGTGCTCTTTGTAATAAATATGTTCTGTGTTGACTTTGTAAATATCAATTAAAGAAGTGAATGAGCCAGTATAAATTTGCAAATTGGGTATATTATCCCCCAAAGCTAACATAAATTCTATACATTTTGAGCTAATTGGATATTTTGCGAAAAAGTTGGGTTCCAATAGTAAAATCCTATTTCCAATCTTATCCTTATGCCAAAGTGGATCAAGATTATAATAATTATAAATGTATGTTGGAAGTTCTGTATTAAATTGAATTATGTTAGAATTTGGTAATTCTAATTCAAATGAGAACAATTCTGTATTAATCAGATTTGTTGGAGTATCAATTATTTCGAGTGCTTCGTAGGAATTATCTAAAAAAGTGTTTACTTGATTTGTATAGGTAAATTTATTGATATTTTCCTGATTTGCATAATATTTTTTATTGCTATTTGCTCCTGCTACCCATTGCCAGCTACAAGAATTGCTAGCCCAATCTCCATCTAATAAATGGTAGTACATCCATTGAGCAGGATGGTGCCAATGTGATTTGGCTATATTGCAAACAAGAGAGGCAATGTACATTCTGCAATGATTGTGCATATACCCAGTTTTATATAATTGTTGTATTGCAGTGTCCAAACCTTCTATACCAGTGGTTGCATTTAATATATTTGAAGGAAATTCATAGTTTGAAATTGGAGTTTGGGTGTGTTTTATTTCAATATTTAAATCTTTTGTTTGTGCTACCCTTTGGAAATAATCACGCCAACAAAGTTCTTTCACAAATGATTCTATTTCTGAAATATTATATCCCTTTTTTAAAACATAAGTAAGAACCTGCTTTGTGCTTATTACTCCTCTTGAAATATATGGAGATAAATGAGTTACAGCACCATCTATATAATTGCGGCTTTGCCCATATTTGATTGGGTCAATTTTATCCAGTTTTTCTAAAATGGCTAAATAATTTGTTGTAAATTCAAATTTCATACTTGACTATTTCAAATTTATACAATTAAATACCTCTTTGCAAGCTACATTTGAATCTGTTGATTTCGGGATTTCTTCTTTTAAGATGCTTCATACTTACACCAGTATTCACTCTTTTTCTCCATAAATTAAAACTACTACGCTTTAATGTACTTCGCATTAGGGCAATTACATTAGCTTCGGAAAAACCAAATTGCACTTTTATAGCTTCGAATGGAGTTCTGTCTTCCCAAGCCATTTCTATTATTCTATCAATATCTTTTTGTTCCATAATTACATTAAGTTTTAATTTTCTCGTAAATCATTTTCCCAAATTCAGTAGAAAGAACCCCAAAAAATAAAATAGCAGCTCCTATTAATTCCCTACCAGTTAGCATTTCATTCAGTGCAAATATTGCAATTAGTGATGCAAAAACTGGCTCTAAACTATAAATCAAAGATGCTTTCACAGGGGAAAGTAATTTCTGATAGTTTGTTTGCAAAAGTGATAAGACGAACGAAGCTATCACTCCATTATAAAATAAAGCAATTAATAATTCAGGATTGATTTCTAATTTCATATCTTTTACATCGGTAAAGATAAATGCAAGTAAAGTAACTGGCATTGCTCCAACAAATTGCATTGTTACAAGTTGCACAGTTTCGTCGAAGTGAGTACGCTCTTTAGTGAACATATCCATTAAAGTGACATAAAATGCCCAAAAGAAAGTAGAGCATAGAGTAAGAAAATCTCCAAATTCAAATTGCGAAAGGTTGGGATTGGTGAATACACCTAACCCAAAAATACAAATAATCACACCTATCCATTGCCAAAGAGTTACATGCCGTTTGAAAACAATGCGATACGCAAAAGGAACAAATGCGGCGGCAAGTCCAGTAATGAAAGCAGTTTTGGAAATAGTAGTATAAACTAAGGCATAAGTTTGAAGCATAAAGCCACCACCGAAAAGCAAACCAAGAATTAATCCTTGATGTACTGTGGCTCTATCAATATTGCGAATTTTTTTCCAGAAGAATGTTAAAGAAAGTAAGAGAGCTATGCTAAAGCGGAGAATAATAAAAATAAAAGGGGAAACGCTTTTCAAACCATTTTTAGTGAATAAAAAGGTGCCACCCCAAATAATTGTAATTAAGAGTAGAACTAATTCACCTTTTTTATCTTTTAAATTCACACTAATTAGCTGATATTTCAGCCATAGCTTCAGGGCAGACTTCGGCTTCTTGTTTTTGCTCTTCGGAGCAAGTGGCAGTCAGGTTGTAAAATATTTTGTTAAGTATATTTCGAGTTACTAATATTTCATCATCTGAAATTCCAATTAAAGAATCTTCAAAAGTTTTTTTGGCAACAGGTATAAGCTTGTCTTTGATTTCTCTACCCAACGAAGTCAGATAAATCATGTTTATTCTGCGGTCGTCTTTGTCAGGAATACGAACGACATAATTATTCTTTTCCAAATTATCAATCAAACGAGTGATACTAGGTTTATCACGATTAGTTCCAGAGCAAATCCCTTGTTGCGATTCACCATCTTTTTCCCAAAGTTTGATAAGCACAGACCACTGCTCAGCAGTGATATCGTATCCTACTTCTTTGAAATTCTGATGTAACTTGCGTGAAAGAGCCATTGAAGCTCTTCCGGCTATAAATCCGAAGTTGTCATCTAATTTATATTCTATGCCTGGACAGTTTTTTGTCATAATGATTGCCTATGCAACTATTAACGAAGTTTCAAAATAATTATTTTAGTACAATAGAAACTTCGGCGAAAGCATCTGCTGTTTCATAAACCCTAACGTGCATCACATCTAAGTTTTTGAACTTTTTGAATTCTGTTGCAAATTCACTCGCCAAGTAAATCGCCATATATTCCGAAGTTGTATTGTTCGGAATAATATATAATTTGAAATCGTTCTCTTTCAAAAAAGTGATGACTTTTTCATCTTTTTCGTTGCAAAGAAAGGCGTGGTCTAGCTTCTCAATATATGGTTGAACAATTCTATGAATATCGTAGAAATCTAACACCATGCCATTTTTATCCAAATCGCCAATTAATTCCACTCTCATTTTATAAGAATGACCGTGTATGTTTTTGCATGGACCTTCGTGGAATGGCAATCTATGAGCCATTTCCCAAGCGAAATCTTTACCTAATTTTACTTTCATTTTACTCAATTATAAATCAGTAATTTCTATATCTTCAATTCCATGTTTGAAGTAGTTTGCTCTAATAATTGATGTCATTCCACCACGAGCACCCCATTCGGTTGTAACTTCCATTTCTTCTGGCTCTACTGCCGCAACTAAATCATCTAAGATTTTATTAGTTACAGCTTCATAGAAAATACCTTTATTGCGGAATTCCAAATAATAGTATTTCATAGATTTCAATTCAACGCAAATTTGATCTGGCACATAGCGTACAGTGACTTTTGCGAAGTCTGGCAATCCAGTTTTTGGGCAAACAGAAGTAAATTCATTTGCTATGTGGACTATTTCGTAGTATCTGCCAGGATTTGGGTTGGGAAAACACTCAAATTCATAAGAAGATTCTTTTTTTGAAGCAGTTTTTTTTATAGATATTTCTTTCTTATTTACAGAAATAACTTTGCTTTCTTTTTTGTTTTTAGACATAATTTTCACAACTTGATTAAAATTTGAATACAAAATTAACTATAAAAAGTTAAATTAAGAATGAGTTTATTGGATATTTAGAAAAATATGATTTATGATTACCCCAAAAGAGTTGTTTGCCTAACGGAGGAAACAACTGAAACACTTTATGCCCTTGACTTGCAAGACTTAATTGTGGGCATTACAAAATACACAGTTCGCCCTGCAGAAGCTTTGAAAACTAAGCCAATAGTGGCGAGGTATCTTGATGCGAAGATAGATGACATAATTGAACTGAAGCCAGATTTGGTTTTAGCTTGGTCGGATTTGCAAGCTGGAATAGTAGCTGATTTGGTCAAGCAAGGAATTGAAGTTTATTGCTTCAACCATCGTTCTGTTTCAGGAATACTTTCTATGATTTTGAAACTTGGCTCTTTACTTGGCAAAAGCAAAGAAGCTGCTGATTATGCAGATTCCTTATCAAAGAGAATCGAAACGGCAAAAGCGAAAGGACTGGCAAGAAAGAACAAGCCGAAAGTTTATTTCGAAGAATGGTACGATCCATTAATTACTGGGATAGGTTGGGTGAGCGAAATAATTGAGATTTGCGGAGGAATTGATTTATTTGAAGAGAATAGACATTTCCAAGATGCAAAACGAAGAATACTTGCTGATAATGATGTTGTGATTGAACGCAATCCCGATGTGATAATTGCTTCGTGGTGTGGGATGAAATTTAAGAAAGCAAGAATGACCAAAAGAGATGGTTGGGATAAAATCACAGCAATAAAAAATGATGAAATACATGAGATTGGGTCGGAAATTATATTGCAGCCAGGGCCAGCTGCATTAACAGATGGTATTGATATAATAATGGAGATATTAGACAAATGGGAAACAAAACAAAAATAGTAATATTACTCATAGTAGCAATGGGTATAGGGGCAAATGCACAGTTCAGAAACAATAAGTGGTATTTCGGGAATGGTTGCGGCATTGAATTCGATTCGAAAGGAAATATAATCAACAATAAATTGCCGAGCAAAATAAATACTGAAGAGGGGTCGGCATCAATTGACATTACAGATAAGTTATCACTATATTCCGATGGCATTACTGTTTGGGATAATGATGGGAATGTGATTCTCGACAAACTTAGCTCAAATAAATCTTGCACTCAAGCAGCAATGTTTCTGCCAAGAGTCCTTGAAGGCAGAATCAGCTATGTAGATGTAATCTCACTAATAAATAACTTAAAACCTCAGGGTGCTTCAATATCAAGAATATTCTTTGATGAACAGGGTAAATATTCTACTCGTCCAAATATGACAAATGTGAAATTCACAAAAAATTATTTACTAGAAGAGAAAATGGCTGGTTTTTATAATCATTTATTTAAGAACAAAGTTTATAATGTTCTTCTATTTAAAGCTTATAAGCCATTGACTTACAGAGACAATTTGTTTTTATTTGCTAAAATTGGTGAATATAGAGATTCATTTGCAATTGAATTAAAAGAAAATCATGTGGGGGACACAACTAATATTAATCTTTTAAATTCAACTGGTTATGTATTTAATTCCATTGAAAGAAATTCGGGTGATTTGTTGTTTGTGTCACCCGAAGAAGGATTAATTCAATCATTTGAATATAATATTTACGATAGTTTGTATTTAACTGCAAATCAACTAAATATAAAATTGAACAGTAATCTTTCAAAATACTTTAAGAATACGTACTCTACTTATAGACACACTGATAAATTACTTTTTACTAATAAGTCCTCGAAACTATACATAGTTAAGAATTATATTAGTCAATCTTACTATAATTTAGACACTACCATTGCAAAGTCTATAGATAGTATAGATATAGGTAATTTAATTGGAGAAAAAGATATTGAGTTAGGTGCAATTTATTCTCCATCGAATAATCAATATTATCTTACAAATTATGCAAGTCGACATAAGTTTTATATAACTGCGAATGAGAAAAACTATTTAATTATGGTAGATTTCAATATGAACAAAATTGAAAAAGTAGAGTTAGGTGGAGTTTGCAAATATGGATTGCCTTATAGAGCAACAAATTCTTCAGTCTGTTCTGAAATAATTGATTATAGTATTTTTGGTGATGCTGAAAAAAAAGCAGACACAATTAAACTAAATAACATTAAAAACAATAGTTGTGGAGGGTTAAGTTTTAATAGAAAGTTTAAAATTGGCGATATTAATATACTAACAACAAAATTCCAAGTTGCAAAAGGAAATAATAATCAAATCTATGATGGTTCAGAGGCAGGTGCAGATGGAATATCAATTGTCTTTAGCAAAGATAAGTTAGACAAATGCCAAAATGCGGCAGGTGGATTGGGTTATTCAGGTATTAGAAATGCAATTGCAATAGAATTGGATTTATTCAAAAATCAAGATAATAACGATCCTGATGGAAATCATTTATGTATCAAAGTTCCTGATAGTTCTGGTTTTTTAACTGCAGTTCATAACAAATATGACATTTTTGTGAAGACAAATGTTAAAATAATGACTAAAAATTCACATTACGGATTGCGGTTTTCTGTAAACGGATCATTAAATGCTGTTAGTATATCGTTAGATAGTCTTAATAATCCAATTCCAAGTCTTAACCCAGATAATTTCTTTCAAATAAATAAAAATATAATTATTGGAGACTACTTTAAAAAATATGTTGGTTCTGATGAATACTACATCACGATTTTTGGAAGCACTGGCGATGCAGTAGAAGAGCATAACCTATATGACATACAGCTTTGCAAAGGATACAACTTTACATCAAACAACCCAACTAGTGTTGAAGAAGAATCAAACGATAGCAAAGTAGTATTATTTGAAAAAACAATACTTACAAGTGAAGAATTTCGCAGATTATTTGACAACTTGAAAAATGAACTTATTAATTTACAAATATTTAATGTTAATGGTCAAAAGTTTGATTTCGATGAATCAAAAGCAAATACTTTGATAAATGGAACATTGTTATTCATTAGAACAGAAACATTAAAGAAAGCAGTTTACATAGTCAATTAGTATGTTTAAATATTCAAATTCATTTTAAAAAAAAGACTTTTTAATGGAGATATTAGACAAATGGGAAACAAAACAAAAATAGTAATATTACTCATAGTAGCAATGGGTATAGGGGCAAATGCACAGTTCAGAAACAATAAGTGGTATTTCGGG
>Ga0163148_10000318_pt1 | contig 64245 bp, 51 predicted proteins | sample OliLakLV19MP7P2_FD_148606 | JGI IMG/M metagenome (GOLD analysis project Ga0163148, IMG submission 148606) | Freshwater microbial mat bacterial communities from Lake Vanda, McMurdo Dry Valleys, Antarctica- Oligotrophic Lake LV.19.MP7.P2 | ecosystem: Environmental > Aquatic > Freshwater > Lake >... | reverse complement strand
AAGTAGCGTTCCAACGACTGCGTAACGAATCCGCGATAGCCGTAGCTGCCGTCGTCGGTGCTGATGACCGCGGGGATGCCGTGCCGGGCGAACTCGGCGATGTTGTAAAGCGGGTCGATCGATTCATTCCCCGGCGGCGGCGCGTCGGTGGTTATGGTGAGCGATAGCAGGTCGCGCGTCGTGGCCCCGCAGAACGCGATCGCCCTTTGGCCGACCAGTTCGCTGGCCAGATACAGCATCGGCGGAATCCCCACCCCGCCGCCGACAAGGATCGCGATCTGATCTCTCCCCGGCGGCTGGAACCGATTTCCCAACGGTCCGAGCACCCCCACCTGATCGCCGACTCGAAGGCGGGACAACCAGTCGGTGCCCAAACCGACAACCCGATGAATCACCTCGAGTTGCGACACGTTGACCGACGAATCGCCAATGTCGCGTCGCCCCGCCAGCGAGAACGGCCGGCGTAGCACCGCCGTCGGTGCCAGGAGGTCGAGACCCGCAAACGTCGGCGGCTGGCCGTCGTTCCAGTCGACCTCACGATCGACACTCGCCCCGTCTTCCACCGGCCGGCACAAGAGCTGCACGAACTGCCCCGCCCGCGTGGGTGGGAAAGCTGTGAGTTGAATCACAAGCCGAAAGTGGTCGCGGCACAGCGGAACGTTGTGGATAACCGTCGCAAGAAATTGTCCGCGCGACTGATTCATGAATTTATTTTAGGAATCGCGCCCGGGATAAGAAAGCGACCGTGTTCGAGCGGGCACTCGTTCACCAAATACAGGGCGGCGACAGGGGCGTGGGTAAAAAAAAACTTCCGGAGGGGTGGCTCCTGTCCACCTCCGGAAGTGCGCCACGGCAAGAAGCCGTAAGACCGTGTCAGACGCGGCGTTTAATCGCTGCATCGCTGGGGCGACTATACTTTCGGCCAAACCCCAAGTCAATCGACCAAACCGGCGACGCGAAGTATCTTTTTAATTGCGTAACATCATATATATCCTATATTTGCGCCATCGATCCCCGGGCCGAATAGTGCAGCTTTCTCCAGTTTTATCGGGCGTGATCGGCTGGAACGAATCCTTCGTCACGCGACGCCTTATGGACGAGCAAAAGACCATCGTGAAAGTCGGGGTGGGTATCGTGGTTTCCGACGACCGGACGCGCGTTCTGACCTGCCTTCGGCGCGCCGGCGACTACTACGGCGGCTACTGGGAATTCCCCGGGGGCAAGTGCGAACCGAACGAGTCACCCGCCGACTGCATCGTTCGCGAATTGCAGGAAGAACTGGGCATCACCGTTCGCCCCGTCGAAGAACTTCCGCTGCTCCAACATTACTACGCCGACCGCGATCGCCACGTCGAACTTCACCCGTGGCTGTGTGAACTCGTCGCCGGTGCGCCGCGGGCGATCGAAGTGGCTGATTTTCGCTGGTGTATTCCCGCCGAACTCCTGCAACTCAAGTTCCTCCCCGCCAACGGGCCACTGTTCAGCGAAATTTCGAACCGTCTGCGGTGACGGCCCGAATTGGCCGTGAACAATGCCACTCGGATATCATGAGCAATACCGACGGCCGGTGTACTACGATTCGCAGTGGGAGCAGAAATGGCAGGTTGGGGTGTCGGCCGGCAAGTCGGACTCCGGCGCTCTGACAACCTTCTACCGGCTGGCGTGTCTTTGGTAACGAGGAAAACGATGATCCGAACCTTTGTGTTGATCGCGGCATTCGCGTGGCCGTCGCTTGCGGCGTCGCGGAACCAATGGTGTCTCTCCGCCGACACGTACGCCGACAAGAGCGCACCAACAACCCAACAAGCCCTCGACCACCTCTTGGAAGGTCTAGACGCCCGCGGCAGGAATCTAAGCACACTCGAAGCCACCCTCGCCAAAAGCGAGGTCGACCTTTCGCTTGGCGAAGACACCGAGACGCGTACCGGCCGCATCATATACGACCGCAACGCCGACGGCGCCGTGCGCATCCGCGTGAGCCTCGATAAGTTGAAGATCGGCGAAAAGATACAGGAGGCCCGCATCGAATATGTGCTGCTCGACGGCGTGCTCATCGATAGAAACTATCGCAGCAAGGTGGAAATGCAGCGAATCGTTCAAAAACCGGGGCAAAAGCTCGACCTGTTCAAGCTCGGGCAAGGCCCGTTCCCGCTGCCGATCGGCCAGCCCAAGGAAGCGGTCTATGAGCAGTTTGAAGTAAGCGAACAGCCCGCCGGCCAGGATGCTCCGCCGAACACCGCGCATCTGAAACTGGTTCCCAAACCTGGCACTGAATTGGCGCGAAAGTTTGCGTCGATCGACGTGTGGGTGGAACGCAGCGATTTTCTTCCGCGCCGGATCGAAACCATGAACGCCGCGCGGACCATCCTGACGCGCACGCAGTTGGACGATGTAAAACTCAACGCGCAGCTGGATGCCAAAGCGTTTGCCTTGGAAAAGGTGAGTGAGAAGGAGTGGAATATTAAGATCGAGGCGGATTAGTCGCGTGGACGGAGAAGCTGGTCCTCGACGATGGTGCCGTCATCCATCCGCACCAGCCGCCGCGCCCGGTTGGCCAGCGTCATTTCGTGGGTGACGATCACGATGCTTTGCCCTCCGGCGGCGAGTTCGTCGAAAATGTCGGCGACGAGGTCGCTGTTCTTCTTATCAAGGTTTCCGGTCGGTTCGTCGGCAAGCAGGACCGCCGGCTCGTTGGCCAGCGCCCGCGCGATGGCGACACGCTGCTGCTCTCCTCCGGAAAGCCGATTTGCCCGGCGTTTGAGCTTCTCACCCAGCCCCAGCCGTTTCAGCAGCGCCGCGCCACGTGCCATCGCATCGCCGCGGCTGAGGCGGCCGAGCTTGAACATCGGTAGGCACACATTTTCCTGGGCAGTGAATTCCTTTAGCAGATAATGGAACTGGAAAACGAAGCCGACTTTTTCGTTCCGCACCTCGGCCAATTGCTGGTCGGTGAGCACAGACGTGTCTTCTCCATCAATCACGATTGTGCTGCTGGGTGAAAACGCCCGGCCTTCCTGATCGACCCTGCTCGGCCGATCAAGCCCCCCGAGCAGATAAAGCAGGGTACTCTTGCCTGACCCGGATGCGCCGACAATCGACAGGTATTCGCCGCGGTCGATGGAAATATCGACGCCTTTGAGAATGTGCGATTGCGCGTCCGACGCGCCGAGCAGTCGATGGACGTTCTGTGCCTCCAGAAGCGGGGTGCGATGCTTTGCCTTATTTTCTAACAGCGTTCGGCCATCTGCTGTCGGCTGCTCATCAATGCGCGCCACGGATGACCTCCACCGGGTCGTACTTCGCGGCGCGGCGCGCGGGGTACACCGCCGCAAGCAGTACGACGATCATCGCGCCGCAAAACGCCTGCATGTACATCACCCCGCTTTCGCTCATCAGCAGGCCGTCGGATTTCACGAGGCCTTCCATCTGAATGGGTAGCTTGCGAAGACCTTCAATGCCGATCTTGCCCAGCAACACACCGAGCGAAGAACCAATGAACCCGATCACCAGACCCTGGACGATATAGATGTGGGTGATGTCGGATCGGCTCAGCCCGAAGCTCTTGAGAATGGCGATGTCGTTCACCCGTTCCAGCACCGCCATGATGAGGATGTTCAATACACCGAACGCCGCCACCACCAACAGCGCGCCGGTGATGAAGTAGGTGATGATGCCCTGGATTTTGAATATCTTCAGAAAGTTGGCGTTCGCTTCCTGCCAGGCTTCGGCCTTGTATCCGCTGATCGCCTCGACTTGCGCTGCCAGCCCGCGCGCCTGGCTGTAATCGCTCGTGCGCAGGACAATTTCGTTGATGATGTTCTTCTTATCAAGCAGCGTCTGGGCATCGCCCATCAACATGTACGCCCGACCGTAGTCGACAGGCGTGACACCGGTTTCAAAGATGCCAACAACCTTCGCATACGCCCTGCCCCCGCCGGGGGTGGAAAGGGTGATGTTATCGCCGAGGCGCGCCCCCAGGTTTGCGGCGACGCCCCATCCCAGCATCACGCCGTCGGCGGTGCTCTTCAGCTTTTGGAAGCTCCCCTGGGTGACCTTTTCGCCAATGGTGGTGGCGCGAATGTGCTGATCGGGATCGACACCTTGCACCGCCAGCCCGTAGGTCTTGGTGCCGTAGGTCGCGATTGCATCGCCGCTGACGATGGGGGATGCCGACACGATTCCCGGCATCTGCCTCAGCTTGCCGATCAGCCCGGTTGGATTCTTAATCTTCTTCACTTGTTCGCGTGGCTTCACGCCTTCGACGATCAATATGGCGTTGGGGTCTTTGTACACCCTGCCAAGAATCTGTGTTTCGGTCTCCCGCGGCTCGTCGTGAACGATGATGTGGCCCGACGATTCGACGGTCTCGATGATGAACTTATCCTGAAACCCCTGCATCATCGAGCTCATGGTGAGAAACATCATCACGCTGATCGTCACGCCGGCGATGCAGACCACCGATTGCCTCAGGTGGCTGAGCAAATAGCGGATTGAAATGAAGGTGTTCATCGGATTCCCTTGAACGACTGCCCTTCGGGCGGCGGCTCTTTCTTGCTCATTCCCGTTGCGGCGAGGGGGTCAATAAACTTCGTACTCACATGGCTTCCTTGTTGAAGCGTGCCCACGGGGCTGATCACCACGCGATCGCCGGCGGCGATGCCCCTGATAATCTCGGCTCGCTCGACGCTGCGCAGGCCGATTGTCACGTTGCGGCGTGCGAGGGCGCCGTCGGCGTCGATCACCCACACCGCGCCATTCTGCACCGCCTGGCTGGGAACGACGACCGTTTTCGCGCGCTCAGCGATGATGAACGCGAGTTCGCCTGTCATGCCCGGCTGCAGGCGTTCATTGGTTTGATCCAGCTTCACGTCGACTTCAAACGTGCGGCGGGCCGCATCGGCTTGGTCGTAAATCTTGATTACCTTGCCGACAAACACTTCGTCGGCAAACGAATAGAGCGTGAGTCGCACAAGTTGATCGACGTTGACCTTCGCCACGTCTTCTTCATCGACCGCGGCGCGCATGACGAGGTTGGCGGGCGTCACATCGGCGACGCGCATGACGGTGTCGTTGACCGCGACGCGCGTTCCCTGGCTGGTCGGCCGATCGAGAACGACGCCGTCAATCGGCGCTCGAAGCGTTTGCTGCTGCAAATTCCACTTCGCAGTGTTGACGGCGGCGCGGGCGACTTGGGTTTCTCGCGCCAATTCAAGCTGTTTGGCGGCGCGTTGGGCGCGCGTCGCTTCCAGATCCATCGTCATCAGCCGCACGCGATCCATCGCGCGATCGAGGTCGGCCTGCGAGCCGGCTTTGGCTTCCAGTGCCTGCGTCTGGCGCGCCTGTTCGCGGGCGGCGATTTCGAGCATGCCGGTCATGGCGTCAAGGCGACGATCGAATTCCATCAAGACCGGAGATCGTGCCGCATCGGCGCGAGCGACCTTCTCATCAAGTTCTGCCTGCGCCTTTTCCTGCGCAAACTGTAGCGCCGGTTCGAACACAACCGCCAGCTCGTCGCCGGCCCTCACCCGGTCGCCTTTATCCGCCTTCACTCGTTCAAGAACGCCGGCGATATTGGCCCGAATCGGGAATTCGCGCACCGGCGAGATGGTGCCGGTGGAGTAAAACGCCTGAACCACAGGACCTTCGACCGCGTCGGTAACATCCACGGTTGTCCGCACGGCACGAAGCACCGCCCATCCACCCAAGAGCGACACGACCACCGCGCCGGCAATCCACGCCAGCGTTCGAAACGGAGATTGTGCTCGTCTTGTGGCCATGACGTTCGATGGTGGTATGGTCGATCATAGGCGTTCCCGTCCGACCGCGCAAAATCCGATTTGCCTTGACACAACTCCGCCGGACTCTTACGGTCGAAACTATAATCAGGAGTATGCCGTATGTCTGTGCAGATGGAGCTTCACAAGATCATCATCAACGAGGTCGCCGAGCAGCAGATTATCGTGCTCCGCGAGGTGGACGGCGAGCGGCAGTTTCCGATCGTCATCGGCAACAACGAAGCCTTCGCGATCGACCGCCGGCTCAAGGGCCTTTCCGCCCCCCGGCCGCTGACGCATGACCTGCTCGCCAACGTGATCGAGCAAATGGGCGGCACGGTGCAATCAATTGAGATCACCAACCTTGAGCTGCACACGTTCTACGCGAAGATCCACATCCGCCAGAACAGCCACACCGTGAGCATCGACAGCCGGCCAAGCGATGCCATCGCGCTGGGGATTGCGACCACCGTGCCGATCTATGTCGCCGATAAAGTGCTTGACGAAGTCTGCTAAGGCGCGCTCGCCGGAATCAACTGCACGAGACGCGCGGCCAGCGCGTGGCGTGGAACGCGCTCGCACACTTCATCGCCGAGCAGCCATGCCCCGGCGTTTTCGCCGGCGACCATCTCCAGCGTGTTGGCGACAATGTAATCGGCATGGCTTGCCCGGCGACTCACTTGGGCGACTGCGATTAGCTGGTCCTCCGACAAGCCCACCTCCAGCTTGAACTTCACCAGCAGGCCGCGGTAGTTCCAGTCGGTGCGGAACAGGTCGACCAGCTTTTGCGTGCGCGAACCGAGCACGGCAATCGAATCAAAATTGCTCTTTATTTTTCCCGCCGACACGTTCTGCACCACCCATGCCTCGCGACCGTCGGCCAGTGGATGCTGCTCTAGCACACTATATACAGCGGTCGGCACGTAATCAGCCACGGCGGCGGTCATGAAGATTGCGTCGTAATGGGGGGCCGCTGTCACTTTTTCCGCGAGCAACCTCCGCAGGTCGGTGTGGCTTCGGAACACCGTAACCTCGATGTGACGTGTGGCCAACAGTTGGTCGGCGTGCTGGGCGTTGCTCGTCAGCAGATCGACGCGGCCGAGCGACGTCAGGGCTTCGGCGATCGATCGGCCCGTGTTGCCTGTGAAAATGTTGCCCCAATCGCGCACGCGATCAATCATCTCACGCGTGTTGCCGGCGGTTACCAGAAACCTCATGTTCGCACCTTCTTAATGATCGCCCCTGCGATCAGATTGTACTTCTCCCGCCGATTAGTACGCTCTTGGTGCAATTTTTGATTGATTTCGGCACGCGCGAACGCCCGTTGATGGTGTGTACGCTGAATCCTCAACTGAGTTAGTGTAATCTAACCAGAAGACGCCAACGATGCAGCCCGGCCCGTACAGCCTCCAAAATCGCTTCACCAACCCGTTCGCCCGCCCGCTGGTCAACGCGGCGATTGGGTTGGTCGAACGCGCCCTGGCGCTGCGACACCTGAACAGTGTCTACTTCGCCGGGGCGGCGGCAGCGCCCAGCGCGCACTTTTCAGACGGCGCTCTGGGATTTCTAAACGCCTCGTACGACGCCAACGATGCAAGACTCGCCGGAATTCCCGCGACCGGACCGCTGATCGTCGTCGCCAACCATCCGTTCGGTGGCGTTGATGGACTGGTGCTCAATTCGCTCCTCCGGCGGGTGCGGAGCGATGTAAAGCTCTTTGGTTCGATCATGCTCCAGCGCATGGAAGCGTATCGGCACGATTTCTTCTTCGTCGACAACTTTGGCGCGCCCGATGCGCCGGCACGCAATCTCTCGGCAACCAAGGCGGCGATTCGCTGGTTGAAAGCCGGTGGATGCCTTGGCGTCTTCCCGGCCGGCGAAGTGTCCCACCTTACGATTCGTCGGCGACACGTGACCGACGGCCCGTGGAGTACCGCCATCGCACGGCTGGCACAAGCCAGCGGTGCTGCGGTGCTGCCGCTTTTTTTTGACGGGCACAACTCGGCGTTATTCCAACTCGCGGGTCTTATCCATCCGAAGCTACGCACGATTTTGCTGGCGCGCGAGGTGAAGAAGCGACGCAACACCGAGATGCGGTTTGCCGTCGGGAGCGTGATTCCCGGGCGCCGCATCTGCAAGTTCGAGTCGGCCGCATCGCTCACTGAATATCTCCGTCTTCGCACCTACATTCTCCGCGCGCGCATGCACGCCAGTTGTGATGCTGGGACGCCACGCCACGCCGGCGATGCGCGCATCCGCCGGCGCCACGATCAACCGATCGCCGATGCGCCCGCGGTTGAATTATTGGAGCGGGAGATTGCCGCCCTGCCTCCGGCTCATTTCCTCGGTGACGTGCATGAATACGCCGTTCACTACGCCGCAGCGGGCGAGATTCCATCGGTGCTGCATGAAATCGGCCGGTTACGCGAGCACACCTTCCGCCGCGTGGGCGAGGGCACCGGCCGTGCCGTTGATTTGGATGAGTTTGACGCCGACTACCTGCATCTGTTCGTCTGGAACCGCGAACGGAAGCAGATTGTCGGCGCGTACCGGCTGGGCCTGAGCGACGAAATCATCGACCGCCGTGGGATCAGCGGGCTTTATACCAGCACGCTGTTCAAATACCGGCGTGCACTGCTCGACGAGATGGGTCCGGCCATCGAGCTGGGCCGCTCGTTCGTTCGGCCGGAGTATCAGAAGGAGTATGCGCCGCTGATGCTGCTGTGGCGCGGCATCAGCCGATTCATCGCCGCCCACCCTCGCTATAAGATCATGTTCGGCCCGGTGAGCATCAGCAACGACTATCAATCGTTGAGCAAGCATTTGTTAATGGAGTTCCTGAAAGAAAACGGCGCCGCGCCCGATCTGCAGAAGCTCGTCACACCCCGCAACCCGCCGAAGTTCGGGCATTTCCGTGAGATCGAGCGGGAACTTGCCGGCACTTCGGTGAAGCGTATTGAGGACGTCGATGAGCTGGTAAGCGAAATCGAATCCGACCGCGCCGCGATGCCGATCTTGCTGCGGCAGTATTTGAAACTCAACGCAAAGCTGCTCGCATTTAACGTCGACCCGGATTTTGGCGATGTGCTCGACGGGCTGATGCTGGCCGACTTAACCAAGGTCGATCGGCCGATGCTGATGCGCTACATGGGGCGCGAAAACGCCGAGGCTTTCCTAAAGTATTGGCAGGAACGAGAACATTGAATCGCGCACCGCACAGCACCATCGCATCCTGCAGAACATCGGCGGCATCGGCGTCGCTGCGGCACATGCGGTTGGCCGTGGCCAGCAACCTCGGACCAAACTCGCCAAGAAGCTGTTCGTACGCCCGCGCATCGCCACCCTTGATGCGTGCGATCAGATCATGGCTGGCTGCGGCGGCGGTCATTTCGACCAATCCTCGTGTTCGATAAACCAAAGACCCGCGAAGACCTTGAAATCGATCAACCGATTACCCTTCGCCCGATCCGCCAGCCACTTTCCGGCGATGTTGAGCGGAACTTCATGAACAACGATGTCCTCAGTCGCATCGCCCCCGCCGGCTGATACCTTCTTCAGGTTGTACGCGCGATAGAGCACCACCGTTTCATCGGTCAGCCCCGCCGACGAGGGGACGCGCGACAGCAGTTCGAATCGATCCGCGTCGTAGCCGGTTTCTTCGAGCAATTCCCGTCGCGCGGCGACGGCCAACGCTTCATCTTGTGCATCGGCCCGATCACCAGCCAGGCCGGCGGGCAACTCGATCACATGGCGATCTACAGGCCTGCGGTATTGCTCCACAAGGAGCAGTTTGCGCTCCGGCGTAACGGCCAGAATGCCCACGACGCCGCTCGCGCCGACGCGCGTGGCGTACTCCCATCGATCGGCTCGCACCAGGTTCAAATGCTTGCCTTGATACAGCGTTTCGATTCCCGAACGGTTCATGCCGAATGATCCCATGTTTCAGCCACCCGCGAAAGCCGGTCGGCGTATTCTATCTTTTCCATCCACTCGACCGGCCAGGCCTCGATACCGAGATGCGCGCCGGAAAACGCGCCGGTGATGGCTGCTATGGAATCGCTGTCGCCGCTGGTTAACGATGCCCGCCGAATCGCCGCTACGCCGTCGTGTGCGTGGGTGAGGAAGCACAGCATCGCGCACGCCAAGGCTTCCTCGGCCACCCAGCCCTCGCCGGTGACCAGACACACATCGGCGGGAAGGCGGTCGCGCGACAGGCCGTCTTCGACCCATTCCAGTGCGGCAATACACTGCCGCCAGCCCTCGCGAATGTATGCCTGCGGACTTTCAATGCCCGGACGATCCCACAGGCGATCGAGCCAGCGACCATGATAAACATTTGATTGTGCGACGGCGTACTCGCGCAGGCGATCGAGAAGATCGGCCGGGTCGCCGTCGGCCAGCAAATCGGCGATCGCGGCGGCGGTTAAATCGGCGGCGGCCAGGGCGGTGGGATGGCCGTGCGTGAGGGCCGCCTGAAACTGCGCGATCTGGCTGCGCAGCCGTGCCGTGACGCCATCTCGATCAAAGTTCAGGAACGCGACTGGCGCCACCCGCATATTCGCGCCGCACCCCTTACTGTTGATGGCGGTGGCGTCGAGCCAGTCATACCCCTCGGCCAGGCTCAGGCAACTGCGCACGCAGCTTGTTCCGGGCGCGCGGTTGTTGTCGGGGCTTTCGTTCCAGCGAACGAACCACTTGCGCAGGGACTTTTCAAGCCCCGCCGGCGTGAACGGGCGGGCGCATTCGATCAACGCCTCGGCGACGGCCAGGGTCATCTGGGTATCGTCGGTCACTTGCGCGCCGGGCTTTTCCGGACCGGTCGGGCCGAACTGCTGCAGGATTTCATCAAACGGCAGAAACTCCGCCGCCGCGCCCATGGCGTCGCCCAGCGCGATGCCAAACAGCACTCCGGCCGCCGGTCTGGTTTTGGTTCGAGCGTCAGTCGACATGCATAAACCGAGTGCGTGAGCCTCGCATCCCGCGGTCAGGCTACCACCCCCGCCGCCGCGACTGCAACAATTGCCGTCGGCCGACGCAAGATTGACGAAACACAATTGTTGCTTAGCCTCACCCGCCATGTCTTGCGTTCCAACCCCACCGCGCGGCTCACCGGCTACCGACGCGGTACAGCAAACACAGGCCGGCTACGACCGCTGGTCGCAACTTTACGATGCCGACGACAACCCGCTGGTTACGATCGAAGAGCCGGTGATGCGGCGGCTGATTGGCAACGTCGCCGGGTTGCACGCGCTGGACGTCGGCTGTGGGACGGGCAGGCACACGGCCTATCTCGCCGCCGCCGGCGCGACAGTGACAGCGATTGATTTCTCGCAGGGAATGCTCGATCAAGCCAAAGCCAAAGCAGCCTGCCGCGGAGTGACGTTTCAAACACACGATCTTGCGAGGCCGATGCCATTTGCTGAGGCGTCGTTCGACCGAATCGTGTGCGGCCTGGTGCTCGACCACATTCGTGATCCGGGATTGCTCTTTCGCGAAATGCGCCGTGTTTGCCGCCACGCGGGTTGGGCGGCGGTTTCGGTGATGCATCCGGCGATGTCGCTCATCGGAGTTCAGGCCCGGTTCACCGACCCTGTCACGGATGACAAAGTTCACTGCGGTAGCGAAGAGAACACCACAAGCGACTACGTAATGGCGATCGTCCGCGCCGGCTGGCAGGTCCAGGAGATGATCGAGCGCAGCGTGGATGAACAACTCATCCGCCTCCGACCCCGTGCCCAGAAGTATGCCAACTGGCCGATGCTCATGGCGTTTCACCTGAAAGCGATTTAATCAACTCCCCATTCGAGACAATTTCCTTGCATCGGCAGCCTTGTTGGGTTCTGCTTGGTGGTGACACTGATGGCAAACGAAGTTCAAACCAAACCGCAGAAGAAATCAAAGCAAAAGCCCGCCGTGAAAACCACGCCGCGGGTGGAGAAGCTTCCGCCGTACAATGTTGTGCTGTTGGACGACAACGAACACACGTATGCCTATGTCATCGAAATGATGCGATCGCTGTTTGCCTACCCGTCGGAAAGAGGTTTTAAGATCGCCGACGAGGTGACAAACACGGGGCGGGTTATTGTTATCACCACCCATCGCGAGCTTGCCGAGCTAAAACGTGACCAAATTCACGCCTACGGCGGCGATTGGCGCATCGCCGGCTGCCAGGGTGCCATGACTGCCACCGTGGAGCCGGCGCCGGCCTGAGACGCACTTCGTTTCGTTTTCTGGTGTCACTTCGTCGAAGGCAAAACGACCGCCGACTATGGGGCATCGACTTGAACGAGCGGGACACGCAACCGGTCGCGTGGTTCTCACCGAAAAGGCTGCAATTTATGTGACGGCGAGCGAGTTAGAAGGCCTGCCATCGAGCCTGCTGGAATGCATGGAACGCGGCACATGCGCGGTGGCAAGCGATATCCCCCCGCACCGGGAATTGCTGGGGCGCGTGCGCGGGTACGACCTGTTCTTTGACGTAGGCAACATCGATCTGCTGACGCGGCACTTGCAGTATTTGCTCGATCACCCTGATCACGCTGCTGCAATTGGAGGCGCGTCGCTCGAGTTTGTGCGTCGCGAGTACGCCTGGCCGGTGTTTGCAGAGAAAACCGAACGCTTTTATCAACAGGTGCTCGCGCGGCACGACCGCTGATTGTTTACGACATCACGCGATCGATTAGCGCCTGAAGCACTTTGTCGGAATTAAAGTGCTCTTCAGCAATCCGCCGAGCAGCTTTACAATGACGTTGATGGTCGACGTGAATCGTCTCCAGCGCGGCCGCCGCCTCGTTGATGGTTTTGAATGAGAACAGCCCTTCCCCGGTCGGCAGCCAGTGTTCGAAGCCGGTGGATTGCGTCACCACAGGGCGGCCGCACATCAGGTAGCACGCGCTGCGGTCGCTGAACCATCCGCTGGGCAAATCGACGTAAATCTGCTTGGCGACCGTCAACTCCCCCGCCGACGACGCGATGTAGTTCTTGAACGCATCCGTATCGCGCGACGCCTGAAACGGGTTTGCAAATTCCCAACCGTGTTCAACAAAAGCTTGCCGGGTGGCCGGTGGAAGTTTGTCTGTTGCCATCTCAAGCGTCCATTGAGTCCGCCCTGGCAGCTCGATGAGCTTCAGCCATTCGCTTGCTTTCGTGCTGGCGAACTGCCTTCCTTCGAACTCGACCGTGCGGCTGGGTGCGTGCTCCCACTTGCCGATCGTGGTGAAGCGCTGGTCGTCGCCGGTTCCAGGCTGACTCGGCACCGCCGGCCAGAATCGCTGCACCACCGGCTGAGAGGTGGGAATCCAATCAATCCCATGCGTGGGCAACGGCGAAAGCGAGGTGCCGATCAGTTTCCCGAAAGTCGCCGCGTGCGTGAATGATTTGTAGTAATTTCGGAACGACTCGTCGCCGGCCATGCGCAATTGCGTAAAAACCGGATCGGTATCGATAACAAGCGTGCGCTTCGGGCGATCGTACCAATCCAACGGCGTCACGCCGCTGACGCAAATGAGTAAATCGGCCTCGCGCAGCCGATGATTCATCTCCGCGATCGTCAGGCCCTCGGCGACAGGACCGAACCGATAATGCCACGGAAGATCGGCATGGCCGTAATTCTCTAGAGTGTGTTTCAGGTAATTCAGGCCGTAAGTAGCGATGCCCGTGGTCTCCGTCGTCGGGTCATACGGCGAGAAGTGCGCGCCGTCTTCGAGGTAGGTCACCTCATGCCCCATCGCCAAAAGACCCAGAACATAGTTGAGATGATGCCACGTCATCCCCCCCAGCGGATACCCGACAATATACCCCGCCACCACAATTTTCATGATTTTTATTCCCTCTCCCGGTACGCCAGGGGAGGGCCAGGGAGGGGGCTTTGGGACGGCGGAAGGTGCGCAGTATTTCGAATGGTCGAAAAAATGGTCTCAAGCATCGGCGGCAGAACGCGATCGGGCGCTAAGTACTCACGCGCGATGTCATAGGCTGCGGCGCGATGTTTTACCGGGTCAGCGGCGACGGCTTCAAGACCGGCGACGGCTTCCTCCATCGTGGTAAACGCAAGCACGCCTTGGCCGGCGGGAACAAATTTGCTCCACCCCGTATCCTGCACCACCGCGGGCTTGCCGGCGGCCAGGTAGCACGCGGTGCGGCAACTGAACCAACCCGTGCGTGGGCCGACGTAGCAGTTTTTGGCGATCGACCATTCGCCCGCCGAATTTGCAATAAAGTCTAAATAATCCTGCGGTGTGAGCGAGGCCGCCTTGGCTTCCACCTGCAGCCACCCTGCGTCATCAATCGTCTTGGTCGGCTTATGATAGCCCGCCGCCGCGACGGTGAGCGGAAGATTGACATGCTTGGGAAGGTCGATGAACCGTTCAAACTCCGGCGCTTTGGCGCCGTATTCCACGTCGTTCCAAATCAGCGGGCCCTTGAAATACGTCCAGCTCATCACGGTGGTATATGGCGCGCTGGGCGGCAGCTTGCGATCGCGAAACTGCCGCCACGGTTCGAGCGTGACCACACAGCGCGTCGGTCGCCAATCGAAATCGAAACGGGGGATGAGACAATCATCGCCGAAAATGTTCTCGGCATAAGTGAGGTGGCGGTCGTGATCGCGAACCTGCTGAATCCACCCTTCCACGTTCTTGCTCCACGACGGCTTGGTGGCCATGACGATCTGGTTGTAGCCCGGATCGGTATCCATAAAGACTTTAATGGCTCGCGGATTGAGCTGATCCGGAATCATCGAAGCGCCGCTGACGTTTAAGAACACGTCGGCGGTTCGGGCGACTTCATCGAATTGCTCCTTCGTCATCCCAAAGTGCTGATCGTGCAGATGAAAGTAGTGCCAGCGATCCTTGAGATGCGGTGCGTGCTTGTCGAAGAAGTTTGTGAAGTAATCGACCGCGTACGGCGACGCATCGGTCGGATAACCGAGCACGGGATCGTTCACCCAGCACCACGTGTCTTCGTGGTAGTAGACGTCGTGACCAAGCTCGGCCAGCGCCAGCAGGTAATGGAAATAATCCCACGCCACCCCGCCCAGCGGGTGCGAGCCGACCATGCCGCAGGTGATGATTCGGAGTTTCGTCTTCATATTAGCCGCGGATGAACGCAGATAGACGCAGATGAGGAAGATAGGTTACGCGAGATTCGAACATAATTTAACAATTTGAGTGGACCACCTTACCTATCAATATGAAACCCGAACTAAGCGCCATTGTGTTAGCAACTGTGCTGTTTTTCCTATCTGCGTTCATCTGCGTTGATCTGCGGCTCAAGATGGTCTTCGAGTTTCAGTTGATGTTTCGCCATCTTCCAATACAGCCCCCGTTGGGCGACCAGTTCATCGTGCTTGCCTTGCTCCACGATGCGCCCTTCTTCCATGACAAAGATCTGATCGCAATCGGCCACGGTGCTCAAGCGGTGGCTCACCAGAATGATTGTTCGCGTGGCTTTCAATCGCTTTAAGGTTTCTGTGATGAGTTGCTCATGCTGCGGATCGAGCGCGCTGGTGGGTTCGTCCAGGACGATGATCGGTGCTTCGGTGAGCAAGGCGCGGGCGATGCTGATGCGCTGTTTCTGCCCGCCGGAGAGGTTGCTGCCCGATTCGTTGATTTGTGTTTCGTACTTCTGCGGCAGCTTCTCGATAAACAGTGCCGCGCCGGCGAGTTCGGCGGCGTGGCGGATTTGGGCATCGGTTGCGTTCGGGCGACCGTAGGCGATGTTCTCCGAGACGGTGGTAGGCAGGATGATGCTGTCTTGCAGCACCAAGGCCACATGCTTGCGAAGGTCGGCCAGCTTGATTTTGCGAACGTCGGTCCCATCAAGTCTGAGCGCGCCGCTGGTCGGATCATAGAACCGCGGCAGGAGATTGAGCATCGTGGTTTTGCCCACGCCACTTTCGCCGACGAACGCGACCATTTCGCCGGGGACAATCTTCACCGACACATTGATGAGAATCGGCTTGCCGGGCAAGTACTCAAACCCCACGTTGTCAAACGATAACGCGCGCGGCTGGCGCGGCATGTGAACCGCGTCGGGCGCATCGCGGATGATCGGGTCGCGGTCGAGCACTTCGAACACGCGTTCAACTTTTGCCACTTCGCCCTGCAATCCCGAACCAATGCCGCTGAGCGCTTTAAGGGGGTCGTAAAGCTTTTCGAGATAGATGAGGAACGTGGTGAGAAACCCCGCGGTGATTTCCCCGCGGAGCGCCAGCAGGCCGCCGTAGCCAAGAATCGCACACGCCCCGGCGGCAAAAACCACACCGAGCACGAACCAGTACATGATTTCGTGCCAGTGCAGGCGCATCTTGGTTTTGATGCTGGTGCCCTGCATGTCGGCAAAGTTTGAAAACTCATCGTGCTCGCGGCCGAAGGCCTGCACCAGGCCGATCGACGACACGCTGCGTTGGATCGCCGTCGTCACCTTCGCATCGATTTCATAGCTTTCGATATACTTCTGCTTTAGGACGTTGCCATACCAGCGAATGGCGAAGTACACGAACGGCACGACCGCCAGGCTCACGACCGTCAGCTTCACGTTCATCAGCAGCATGATGGCGGTCATCGATAGCAGTGTGATGCCGTTGATGGCGATGCCAACCAGTGTGTTCAGCACGCCTTGAAAACCCAGCGTGTCGTAGCTCAGCCGATAAATGGCGTCGCCCTGCGGCTGGCTTTTGTGATACGACAGGCTCAACGCCTGCAACTTGCGGAACAGATCGTTCCGCACGCGCATCATGCCGGTGTAGCCGATGCGAATGTTCAGCAGCGTCTGCGCCGGACGAAGAATCTCATGCAGCAGTCGAATCGCCAGCATCGCGCCGGCCAGCACCAGCACCTGCTGTGTCGTGGTGATCGACTGTGCGAACGCGTTCCAGGCGCGATAAATCGAATGGTCGGCCCCTTTGTCAGACAGCACGCGGTCGATCAGGATCATCAGCGGCAGCGGCCAGGCCAGCTCGAGGATGATGGATGCGCCCATGAGAAGCTGCGAACAGACGATCTTCCCAAGATCTTCCCGAAAGTAGGCGATGGCTCGGCGGTAGATGGTCATGTGCTGTGGCCAGCTTTCAGTGGGCAGCACTGCTATCACGCCAGCGACGCCGATTCTTCCAGCTCGTCGTCGACGATAATGGGTTTTGCTTGCTTCTGCTCTTCCAGCGCGTTCATCGGCGTGTACTTCGCTTTCTCCGCCGCCACATCGACCAGACCCATCACCGGATCGACCACGCGCGCTCTGTTGACAACGTACAGCGTCCACCACGCGATCGGAATCAGCAGGGCCGGGCGGGCGAACGGCCACAGGTGCGGCGCGGGAAAACCCGTTAACAGCAGCATGGCCGCGAGCACGCAACTGGCGAATGTCAGCACGAGGCAAAACTTGGTCATCTGCATTTCGACGCGCACGCGCGTCATGTTGCCTGCCCCGCCGTAGTGCTCGGTGGCGGTGGTGAGGCGGACTTTGCAGTAACGCGAGCCGTATATTTCCATGTCGTACGGCGCCCAACCGCTGTCCACGCGCGTTCGCCACCCCGCGGCCTGGGTTTCTTTGACGATTTCCTGCAGCAGCGGCACGCGGTCGTGCCAGGTGTTCCAATAGCGCAACGTGCGTTTGTCGGCGCTGTCGTAAGGCAAAGCATGGCGGCGATATCCTCGCGCTTCTCCGTTCATTACTTTGTTTTTCAGGCGAACGCTGTACCGCGCCCAGCCCCGCGTGACCGGCTGTCGCCAGTGCAAAAATGCAATCAACGCCCGGGTGAGCCAGTGCGTGTGCTTCGGTTTTGGAGCCTGCGCCGCCGCCGTGATGGATAGCGCGATCGGCGTCAGTTCCATCAGCACAAACACCCATAATAGCGGCGGCACCGCGAGGCTAAGTAAGCCGATGAACACCGCCAGCATGTGCCACTCAATGCTCATCATCATGGCCGCGAGCATTGAGGCAGGTTTGCGATAGATCGTCTGAAACAGACCCGTGCCGAAGGTGCCGTGATACACCACATCGCCGCCGACGCGCACGCCCACCTGATCGGCGCCATAAATCTTCCCGCGCCAGAAGCTGGCGCCCAGGGCATTGAAGTGATCGGGGTGCTTGTATTTAAGCATCGCCTCGGCGGCGCCGTAGCCGCGTTGCTGTTTGAGATACGATTTGACGGTGTTGCGGCGGTAGTGCCATACCTGCGCGCTCGGCGCGAAACCGATCGATCCGCCCTGATGTTGCAAGCGCCAGATGAAATCGACGTCGTCGCCGGCGGAGCGAAACTGCGAGTCGAAACCGTTCACCGCCAGCGCGCTTTGACGATAGAAGGCCATGTTGCAGCCGGGCACATGCTCGGCGGTGCGGTCGTCGAGCATCACATGCGTCGGCCCGCCGGGCGAAAGGCCCACGCAATCGGCCACCCAACTGCCTTCATCGGGAATCAGGTTAGGCCCGCCGACGCCGACATGGCGGCTGCGACTCAGCGTGAGGGCGATGTAGTAGAGCCAGTCTTCATCGGCTTCACAGTCGCTATCGGTGTAAACGATGATCTCCCCGCTGGCCGCGTGCATTCCTACGTTGCGAGCGTACGACAAGCCCATGTTCTTCTGCTTGATATTCAACACCCACGGAAAGTGCTTGAGAATATCCTGTGTGTTGTCGGTGCTGCCGTCGTCGACAAAAATGACTTCAAACTCGCCCGGGTAGCGCAACTTCGCCATCGACCGCAGGCAGGCTTCTGTTGTGCTCGCGCCGTTGTACGAGCAGACGATCACGCTGCACTTGGGAAGTTTCTCATCACACATCTGCGGCGCGCGGGCGAAGAGGCTGGCAACTTCGGCAAATGCCCGCTTCGGCGTGCGGTCGCGGCGCACGACGCCGAACGCCCAATCGTCAATCTGGTAGCCGCCTGTGAACCAGTCATCGGTGAAGCTGAAGATGAACGTGCCGACCAGTCCTTCATCAAAAACCGCCTTCACGTGCGCGGTGAGGATTTCGGCCTGCTGATCCTCCGTTTTCTCGCGCATCGTATCGATGCCGTATTCGCCGAGCATGAGGGGCTTGTCGCCGGCGATCATCTGCAGGCGCGCAAGGTAGTTGCGGAATACATGCGCATCATGCAGGTAGACGTTGAAACAGACGAAGTCGAGGCTGCGCGGCTGCAGATACTCGGTTGTGGGAAAGTTGGCGAACGTCACCAGGCAATCGGGTGCTTCGGACTTGCAGATTTCGACCAGCGCATCGACGAACGCTTCAACTTTGTCTTTGCCCACGTAACGGACGATGTCGGGCGGAATTTCGTTGACGACGCTGATGGCGAAGATTGCCGGATGATTGCCGCATTTCGATGCCGCCGTGCGGACTGCTTCGTGGGCCTGGCGGGTGATTTCGGCGTCGCCCACGAAGGTCATGTTTTTGGGCCAGGCCACATCGAGCAGAATCTTCAGCCCGATTTCCTGAGCCAGATCCAAAAACCACTGCGGCGGGGTATGGTAGACGCGGACGCAGTTGCCGTTGAGTTGACGAATCTGTAGGAAGTCGGCGCGAACCTGTTCGCGAGAAGGAAGGTAATCGCCATCGCTGTTGGGCGTGAACGGGCCGTAGGTGACGCCCTTGACGAAGAATTTGTCATCGCCGAGACGAAAGAATTTCCCATCGCGGCGGACGCGGTTGGACGGCGCTTCGACAACGCGATGCCGCGCCGCGACCACCGAAAGCTGTGTTGGTGGCGCCGGCGTGCTGCCCGCCGGCGCATCGAGAACGACCTGTGACATCTGGCTCTTTTCGACTTTCTTTCATTCACGACCGAGCCGCCGGCGGGGTCAATCATTCAACCCGCCGGCGCGACTTTCCAGCGGACGGCGCACGGATTGCGCGCGGCCGCTGTGTTCCCACACGCAGATCATACAATCCGCACTGGCCGGGCGACGAAGGGAAATCCGCTCGTCGCACCGAATTAAGACGACAGACAACCATTTTCAGGTGAGGTTAGGAAAAAGTTATCGGAGTTGCGCGACAGATTCGTCCGATAACTCGTGGCTGCAAATGAAGTTGACGACCCGGCGGCGCGACTCGATGATGCACCGGCTATGGCGATTCCTGACGCCGATACGGTGGTCGAAAACTTTTCCGCTGCCACCGACGAAAACAAGCTTTCGTCGCTGCGGTCGTTCCAGGTTGTCACGCTTCCGCCGGATTGCGAAGTGTGGATGACCGGTGATATGCACGACCATCGGACGAATTTCAGCAAGTTCGTGGGAGCCGCCAAGCTGGTGGACAACCCGCAGCGGCACATCGTCCTGCACGAGCTGATCCACGGCGATCATTTTGATGCCGGCGGCGCCGAAGACAGTTGGATCACCCTCCACGCCGCCGCCGAACTAAAAGCGCAATTTCCGAACCAGGTACACTTTCTGCTGGCCAACCACGACCTGGCGCAAATTTACGGCGAAGGCATCATGAAGAGCGGCTTGAGCGTGTGCGAAGCATTCTACAAAGGACTCAAGCGCGACTTCCCTGACGGTTACCACAAAGTCAACATCGCCATCACCGAGTTTCTGCTGTCGCTGCCGCTGGCGATTCGCTGCCCGAACGGGTTGCTGTTCTGCCACTCGCTGCCGACGGATGCGCAAATTGCATCGTACGATTTCACCGTGTTCGATCGTGAACTGACCGGGGCCGACTACAAGCGGCGCACGGGGCCGGTTTATCAGCTCATCTGGGGCCGCAACGTCACGCCCGCGGGGGTTGACTTATTCGCCGAAAAGATGAACGCCAAACTCATCATCACCGGCCATCAGCCGCAGGAAATGGGCTACGCGGTCAACGGGGAGAAACACATTATTATTGCTTCGGATCACAACCAGGGCGTGTTCATTCCACTTACGACCAGCGACGATTTCGACGCTGATATCATCCTGAACAAAATGCAAAAGTTCGTAGCGTTGCCGGCGGCATGATCCTTACTCCCTCGCCCGGTACTCCGGGAGAGGGCCGGGGTGAGGGTTCTTCCAAAAACAACCAGCGGTGTACATTCGCCGGAACGCGCAGAATAACTTGGTTCGACGCGATCATGCCGCCTCAAACAGCTCCACACAATTCCCACTCGGATCGTCCAAAAGAATCTGCCGGCCCCCCGGGCCGTGGACGATTTCATTGCGGAACACGGCATTTGCCGATCGCAGCTTTGCAACGATCGCATCAAGATCGTCCACGACAATCACCGCACGATTCCAACCTCCCGATTGAGGCTTGCGGCCGTCGGGCATCGGCTTGGCGGCACTCGACGGCGGACCGGCGAGCCAGAGCTGCGTATCGCCACGCTGCACGATGGCCATCGCGGGTCCGTATTGTTCGACGACTTCGAAGCCGAGGAATTGGGTAAAGAACGCGACGGCGGCGTCGACGTCGGTGACGATGTAGCGGAATGTGGGCATCCTGATATCCGGGCGCCAATGCGCCCTCCCCCCGTCCCCCTCCCGGAGTACCAAGAGGGGAGTTTTATCGTGAAACCCAGCACGCCGCCACGTGCCCCGGTTCGCCCTGCTTTTGTTCGAGCTCCGGAGCTTCCATGACGCACTTGGTGAGCACGCGCAGGCGGTCGCCGCCGACTTTGATCTCTGTGGTTTCCGCGGCGCTAGCGCCTTTTGCGGCTTCGCGGGTCAATGCGCAGCGCGGGTGGAACGCGCAACCCGTCGGCGGGCGGCTGGGCGAGGGCACTTCACCCTGCAGCACGATCCGCTCGCGCCTTGGCCGCGGATCGATATCAGGCACGGCGGACAGCAGCGCCTTGGTGTAGGGGTGCTTGGGATTGCCGTACAGCTCTTTGCTGCCGGCTTTCTCCACAATTCGGCCGAGGTACATCACCGCCACTTCATCACAGAAATGCTCCACGACGGCCAGATTGTGTGCAATGAACAGATACGCGATGTTGCGCTCCTGCTGAAGGTCCTGCAGCAGGTTTAGAATCTGAGATTGAATCGAAACGTCGAGGGCGCTGACCGGCTCATCACACACGATGAAGCTCGGCGAAAGTGCCAGGGCGCGCGCGATACCAATGCGTTGCCGCTGCCCGCCGGAGAATTCGTGCGGGTATCGCGAGGCGTACGATGGATCGAGCCCCACGCGGGTCAGCAGCGACGCGACCAGCTCATCTTTGTCGCGGCCTTTGGCGATGCCGTGGACTACGATGGGCTCGCCGATGATGTTGCCCACCGTCATGCGCGGGTTGAGGCTGCTCATCGGGTCCTGAAAAATAATCTGCATCTGCCGGCGCAGCTTGCGCAGCTCTTCGCCGCGGTAGGCGAAGAAATCCATTCCCCGGAACACCACCTCGCCGCTGGTTGCCGGGATGAGTCGCAGCAGCGATCGGCCCACGGTGGTTTTTCCGCAGCCCGATTCGCCGACCAGCCCGAGGGTTTGCGCGACCGGCACGTTAAACGTCACGCCGTCGACTGCTTTAACATGGCCGACGGTTCGCTGCAGCAGGCCCTTCTTGATCGGAAAATACGTACGCAAGTCGCGCACTTCCAGCAGCGGCTGCCCTTTGGCAAGCTGCATGGCGGCGGCGGAGAGCGCATCGGAAGGGGAACGGTAGTCGGCGGTTGAACTGCTCACGCGTTCACCTCCTGCGTTACACGGGCGGTGATCTGGCGCTTGTGCGAAATGGTTGGAATCGTCACCAGCGCCGATTCGTAGCCGGGCACATGATGGCAACTGGCCCAGTGCGCGGGCTGCACTTCGCGAAGGTTGGGCTCGACCGTCGAGCACTTCACATCGCCCTGCATGCGGTGGCACCGCGGATGAAACTTACATCCGGCTGGGAACCGCTGCGGGTTGGGCACCGTTCCCGGGATGGTATCGAGCCGATCGCGATTCGCCCCGAGTTTGGGAATGCTTTTGAACAACCCTTCTGTGTAGGGATGCATCGGGTGGTCGAACAATTCTTCGACCGTCGCCGTTTCCACATTACGCGACGCGTACATGACCGCGACGGCATCGGCGTTCTCGGCCACCACACCCAGATCGTGCGTGATGAGCATGATGGCCATGTTGCGTTCTTTTTGCAGCTTGCGGAGCAGCTCCAGAATCTGCGCTTGAATGGTTACGTCCAACGCGGTGGTAGGCTCGTCGGCAATGAGCAGTTTCGGCTGGCACGACAGCGCCATCGCGATCATGACGCGTTGCCGCATGCCGCCGGACATCTGGTGCGGGTATTCGCCCAGCCGACGGGCCGGATCAGCGATGCCAACATCCTCCAGAGCCTGCTGGGCAACTGCATACCCCGCCCTGCCACTTTTGCCCTGATGCAACGCGACGGCCTCCACGATTTGATCGCCGATGGTGTAAACCGGGTTGAGGCTGGTCATGGGCTCCTGAAAGATCATGGCAATGTCTTTCCCGCGGACGGAGCGCATCGCGCGTTCGCTCTCTTTGAGCAGGTCGCGGCCCTGGAAGAAAATCTGCCCGCTCAGATACTTCGCCGGCGGCTTGGGCAGCAGTTGCAGGATGGACATCGCGGTGACCGATTTCCCGCAACCCGATTCGCCCACGACTGCGACCGTCTGGCCGGGAAAAATGGTCAGGTTCATATCGCGCACCGGCCGCACATCGCCGCGGCTGGTTTCGAAGGCGATGTTGAGATCGCGGATTTGGAGAAGGGGTTCTGGCATGATTGGATTAGTCTCGCAGCTTCTTCAACTTTGGATCGATCGCGTCGCGCGCTGCTTCGCCGATGAGAATGTATGAGAACACCGTGAGGAAGATCGCCACGCCGGGGAATACGGCAATCCACCAGTTAAATCCGCGGCCGCCTTTGCGGGCCTGTTCGAGCATCTGGCCCCAGCTCGGGTCGTCCGGCCCCAGTCCTAATCCGAGGAAGCTGAGCACGCTTTCCAAAAGGATCGCCCCGGCCACGCCGAAGCTGGCGTTGACCAGCACCGGTGCGATGCCATTGGGGAGCATGTGCCGGAACAGCACGCTCCAGCGCGGCAGCCCGACTGCAACGGCGGCCTGCACGAAATCGAGCTTGCGCAGTTTCATGAACTCGGCGCGCACGAACCGGGCATCGGATGTCCAGCTCACCAGCCCGATCACCACCATCATCAGATACAGGCTGCGACCAAAACTGACCGTGACGATTAACAATAGAATAAGCCGCGGGATTGCCTCGACGATCTCGATGAACCGCATACCCAGCAGATCAATCGTTCCGCCGTTGTACCCCATCAGCGCGCCGTAACTCACGCCGATCATCGTGGCGATGGTGGTGGAAATGAAGCCGATCGTGAGGGCGATCCGACAGGCGGCAAGCATGCGGCTGAGCATGTCTTCTCCGAATTCGGTGGTGCCGAGCCAGTATTGCCGCGACGGTGGGAGCAAAGCCTGATCGCCTCGATCGCGCAGGCGGTCGTTGGGGCTGTAGGGAACGATCGTGCGAATCACCGAAGAAAACTCGCCGGCCACCTCGCGGCGGCGGTATTCATCGTATTGCGGCGTCGGATCAGGATTGCAAACCGCTTTGGCGATCAGGAACGTCACTACACCAATCGCCAGTATGGTTAGCAGCGACTTCAAAAAGGAGAATCGCCCGGTGCCCCAGAGGATCAACGCGGCCATGAAAACGGCGATCAGGGTAAAATCAATCGGGAACAAGTTGGCCAGCATCGGGCTGAAGACCTGACCCGCTTTGCTCTTAACTAAAATTGGATAACTGTTGGCCAGGATCGGCGCGAACACGCCAAAGAATGCCAACAGCACAACCCAAACGCGTCCGAACTGCGCGCCAGGCCGCGCGAATGTCTCGCGAAGCGCCTGCAACCACATGGATCGAGGCGCCATTTCGGATGACCCGCGCGCGTCGGGCGGGCGGTACCCGGGCTGCGCCGGTGCGACGGCGATGGGGGGTTGGCTAGCTGTCATAGCTCACCCTCGGATCAGCGACTGCATAAAGAATGTCGGCGATAAGAAAACCGGTCAATTGCAGAATTAGAATCAGCATGGATGTACTGAGAAACAATTCACGATCGTTCGCCTTCAGCGCTTCAATCGCAAGCCGGCCCATCCCATTGATGTTGAAAATGGTCTCCACCACGATCGACCCAACGACCATCGCCGGAAGAAAACTCGCCGCGACGGTAATCAGCGGAATCAGGCTGTTGCGAAACGCGTGGCGGAACAAAACCACCCGCTCATCCAACCCCTTTGCCCGTGCCGTGCGGACGAAATCGGCGTTGAGGGTTTCGAGCAATGCCGTGCGGGTGAGCTTCGAATAGTACGCCAGCGTCACATAGCTGATGCACAACACCGGGCCGGCCAAATGCCAGAGCCAATCCAGCAGGTAGCCGGATTCCCAATGGCCGTTGTGCGTGCCCGGAAAAAACCGCATCTGCGCGGCCATATCCGAATGCAAACCGGCGGCGGGAAATATCCTAATGTATTGCACGTTGGCCAGAAACCCGATGAACAGCGTCCCCAGCAGAATGACTGGAACCGAATAAATTCCCAGCAGCACCGTGCCGGTTCCAATGTCGAGCAAACGCCCGCGATGCACCGCCGACCAGATACCGCTGAGCATCGCCAGCGTCAGGGCAAAGGGCAAAGCGATTAACTGGAGCGTCAGCGTAACCGGCAACGCCGCGCCGATAATGGGCGCCACCGACCGCGATTGAATGAAGCTCTCGCCAAGATCCGGCCATTTCACGGCCGGCTTATCGAAGCGGAACTGGCCGGGGTTGGGCCGGATGTCAATTTTTTTTGTCTCTTTCTCGATCTCTTCAAGCTTCATGTTGCCGGCGGCGCGAAGCTCGACAACCTTGGCGTCGCGCATCTCGGTTTGCTGCTTCTTGGCGGCCTCTACTTCCCGGTCGCCGCGCTTCCAGATTCGAAAGCCGACGGGAGAAACGTTGTTCAGCCACCGCAAATACTGCACCGGCGGGGGATCGTTTAATCCGTAACGCTCCATCACATACTCTTCGCGTGCTGCTTTTTCTCCCGGCAGCAATTCGCCGCCGGGCGGAAGCAGCGTCGCGACGATGTCAATGGGCGACAGCGCCATGATCATGAAGACGATGAACGTCGCGCCGATGAGTGTGGGCACGAAAAGCAGCAGCCGACGGATGAGGTAAATGAGCATGGGCCGGTCTTATTGCTGGTAGCGCTGCTGCGTTTCCGGCACAAACCATGGGATCATGCCGCCGTTAAGATGTTCATAATTCAACCCCATTCGCGACTTTTCGACATTCTGCACGCGCTTGTGAATCAAGCGCAACGCCTTGCGATTGAATAAGAACGTATAAGGCTGATCTTCGTGCAGCGTGCGATGAACCTTGTTCCACAGCTTCATCCGCCCGTCGCGCTCGATCATCACCCGCGCGGTATCGATCGTCTTATCGAGCTCCGGGTTACGGTAACTGGTGCGGTTGTCGCCCTGGTTGGCAATCGATTCGGAGTGAAACGTCTGATACGGGTCGGATTCCACCACACTGCTCCAACCCAGCGTAACCGCTTCGAAGTCGCTGGTATCGAGCCGCTTAACCAGAACGGGCCAATCGATCCGCTCCGGCTCCATGACAATGCCCGCGGCCGAATAGCTGTCTTTGGCGAACAGAACTACTTTTTCCCACGTGTCGCTGCCCGATGGATAGGTGAAAGTGAACTTGAACGGCGTACCGTCCGGGCCGTCGATGACGCCGTCGTTGTCGCGATCGTAAAAGCCCGCCTCGCGGAGCAGTTCCTTCGCCGCCGCCGGATCGTACGGCCAGGGCTTCACCGTTGCGTCGCTTTGAGGGTTCGACGGAAGAAATGGCCCGCTGGCAACCGTGGCGTAGCCGAGGAAAATCTCTTTCGCCATCCGTTCACGATCCAGCATCATGGTCATTGCGCGGCGGACGCGCGGGTCGGCGAACCGCGTGACCTGGCCTTTGCCGTCGACCAGCTTTTCCTGGTTCCACGCGATGTAGAGGTAGCCGCCAAAAATGCTTTCGAACTCAAATGAATTGCTGAACTCCATCACGCGCTGGTCTTTAGTAATTTTGTCGAACATCGGCGCGGTGCAGCGAAGCACATCGTGTTCCTGGTTGCCGTACAACACCATCTGCGTCGACTCGCCCTGAATTTCATGGAAGATAAGGCGATCGAATGTCGGCGCTTCACCCCAATACCGATCGTTGCGATAAAGAATGACGCGTTGCCCGGGCGTCCAGGAGTCGGGGGTTTCGAGCCGATACGGTCCGCTGCCCATCAGCAAGCCCGTTTTTTCATTGAACTGCTGCGGCGTGTACTTCGAGTAAAAATGTTTGGGCATGATGCCCAGGCTGCTGACTTGCTCGAAGGAAAGGAAATAGGGTTCCTTAAACGTGAACTCGACGGTGTAATCGTCCAGTTTCTTCACCCCGGCGAACGTGCGCTTGAAGTAACTGCGGGTGCGCTCGGCGTCGACCTCGGGGTTCATCATCCAATCGAAAGTGAAAATAATATCGTCGGCGGTGAGGGGTGTTCCGTCAGAAAAGGTGACGCCCTTGCGCAGCCAGAAAGTCGATTTCAAACCGTCGGCCTGCAGTTCCCAACGCTCCGCCAGACGAGGCTTGTATTCCAGCGTGTTGGGGTCGCGGACGGCCAGACTCTCGAGCACCTGAAACTCGACCCAACGCTGATAAACATCGGTGGAAACCATCGGTGTCAGGCGACCGACCTTCGTGCCGAAGTTATCAATGTGCCAATCGCCGCGGGCAAAATTGGGAGCGGCTTCGGCGGCGCGGATCGGTGTGAAAGCATCGTCAATCGGCTGGGTTGTCGAACGGTTCGAACCGGTGTTGCCGGCGCCAACGGCAACAACGCCCTGCGCCAACTGACGTTTGATCCCATTGATTTCGCGGGCCGTCTCCACATTTTGCTGCTTGATCGTCAGCACCTCTTTGTATTGCCGATCAAACTGCCACATGGCCATGATCACCACGCCGATGAGCGCCGCGATCAGAACGAAGAGAAACAGGTCTTTGATTCCGAATCGATTTTCCATGACCAACCACCTGCGATATGCACCGATCTTAAGTTCTGCCGATTTGAGTTTCGCTGCTCATAGTTTAGCCGCCTCGCGTTTGGGGTCGAATAAATCGCGGAGGCCGTCGCCGACGAAGTTCAGGCATAGCAGCGTGAGCATCAGCAGCACGCACGGGAACAGCAGCATCCACCAATACACTTTGACCGGCGAAAGCGCCAAAACGCCTTCGCTGGCGAGCGAGCCCCAGGTGGGCAGCGGCGGGCGGACGCCGACGCCCAGGAAGCTCAAAAACGACTCTTGTAAGATAGCGGAAGGGACGGTCAAAGTCGCATAAACGGTGATCGGGCCGACCAAGTTGGGGAGCACGTGCTGAATGAAAATTCGCGCCTTGGGCAGGCCCATCGCTCGGCAGGCTTCGATGTACGGCATGGCTCGAATCGTCAATACCTGCCCGCGGACGACGCGCGCCATCGTCAGCCAGCTCACCAGGCCAATCGCCAGAAACATCACGATCAGGTTCGCCGCCTGCCCGGCGCTGAAACTCGGCGAGGCGTTTTGCATGCTGCCGATGAGCCTCGTAATCGGTTCTTCCAATGCGATCTTGAAAAGGATGACCAGCAGGATGTAAGGCAGACCGTAAAGGATATCGACGATGCGCATGAGCGACGAATCGACCCACCCGCCGGCATAACCGGCGATCAGGCCGACGGTAACCCCCAGCACCACCGCGATCGTCGCCGCCGCCACACCGACGGCCAGCGAAATCGTCCCGCCGAGCAGACATCTCGCGAGGATTGATCGACCCAGCACGTCGTAGCCGAATGCGCCGACGAAATTTGCTTGCGGTGCAAAACGTACTTTGTCCGGGTCTTGCCTTCCGTAGCTGAGCGCGGAGTTGGATGAAAGCGTCCAAAACATCGACATGAGGCATGCAAGGATAATCAGCAGCAGAATCCCCCCGCCGACGGTGATCCGCCGCGAGCGGAACATGCGCGCAAACCGCGTCTCGCTCGGCCCGCCCAGCGGCACCGATTGATCGATTTCGTAACCCACTGCCGGAGCCGACATGCTCATGAGCCTTTCGCCGAAATATCAATGCGCGGATCGACCAATACATAGGCGATGTCGACCAGCAGGTTAAATACCAAGAGGAACAGCGAGTAGACCATCACGACGCCCAGCAGCAGCGTTTGATCGCGGCTTTGCACGGAGTTTACAAAGTGCTGGCCAAGGCCGGGAATATTGAACACCTTCTCAACCACGAACGACCCGGTGAGCGTCACCGCCGCCGCCGGGCCGAGGTAGCTTAAAACGGGGACAAAGGCGTTTTTAAGGCAGTGCTTCCAGACGACAATATTGCGCGATAGCCCCTTGGCCCGCGCGGTGCGGACAAAGTCTGATCCAAGCACATCAAGCATGCTGGCCCGCGTGAGCCGCACGATGTACGCCATCGGCGCCAGCGAAAGGGCAAGTCCGGGCAGAATCACATCCGCCGGCCGGCCCCAACTGCCCACCGCGAACACGCCTTGCATCGCGGGAACCGACGAAAGCAGCAACAGCAGCGCCGCCGTCACAAAGCTGGGAAGGCTGATGCCGATCAGGCTGATGGAAAGACTCGCCCAGTCAAAGGCCCCATCGCGATAAACCGCCGCCAGTGTGCCGACGCCCACTCCAACCAGCACCGCGATCGCCAACGCGAAAAGACCCAATGTGATCGAAACCGGCAACGAGGCCTTGATGATGTCGTTCACCGACCACTCTTTATAAAACAGCGACGGCCCGAAGCTGCCTTCGGTAATGATGCGCAGCGGGTATGACGACAGAAACGAGAGCGGGCTGGTGGCGTTGTATTTTTCGCGCAGCGTCTGAAGCACCACGGGGTCGATCGCGCGCTCGCCGGAAAACGGGTCGCCGGGAGCAACCCAGGCCAACAGAAACGTCAGCAGGTAGATCACCGCGAGGATGATCGGCAACTGCAGCAATCGATAAAGAATGACGCGCGGCAATTAGTTCGCTCCATTCGAGCCGGCCTTATCGAGGCGCAGGCCCTTGAACACCGTAAGATTCCGCGGGTTTTCCTTGATTCCCTTTACATAGTCGCGGCGCATCGAACAGTTGACATAGTGATACAGCGGCACGATCGGGACTTCGGTATCAATCAGCGCCTCGGCCTTTTGAAGAATGAGCATGCGCTTGGCCGCATCCGCTTCCTTCGTCGCGTCGTCGCAAAGCTGGTCGAACTGCATGTTCGCCCACGCGGAATCATTTTGAAGACTGGTGGAGAGGTACTTATCGGTAAAGGTTGAGACGTCGGGGTAGTCGCCGTACCAGGCAACCATGGCGATGGCGTAATCTTTTTCGGTCACGCGGTTTCGGTAGATCTTCAACTCCTGCGATTCAATTTCGACATCGATCCCCAGGTTCTGCTTCCATTGCTCCTTCAGCACCTGAACGATGCGTGCCCGCGTGGGGTTATCGCTGTTATAGAGGATCGGCAACGCCGGGAAGCCCTTGCCCTTCGGATAGCCGGCTTCGGCAAGCAACGACTGCGCTTTGGCGACATCAAACGGCAGGCCGGGCAGGGTTTCAAACCCCGGCAGCGTGCCCGGCGGGAAGTAGGTGGTGGCCACTTCCTCGCCCATGCGGGTCACGCGCTCGGTGATGAATTTCTTATCGATCGACATCGCCAGCGCCTGCCGCACCCGTTGATCGGCCAATGGGTTCTTGGCACCGTTGAAGATGCTCTTTGGCAACTGTGGCTTGCACATTAGCGTAAGGAACGCCGTTCCGAATGCTTTGCTGGCGCGCAGATCCGTCCGCCCGCGGGCGCGCAGTTCGGAAGCGAGATCGGTCGTTATATCGGCAAGCCAATCCACCGTTCCCGCTTCGTATTGCAGAAACTGGCTCAGCACGTTGTCGTTCACCACCATCTCGATCGTGTTGACATGCACCGCGTCGCGATCCCAATACGTCGGCGATTTTTCCAGCCACAGCCGCCGCTTGAATTCCCACTCCGTCAGCATAAACGGCCCATTGGTGACCACGTTGGGCGGACGGGTGTACTCGTTGAGGTAGGTGTGCTTGATTGATCCGTACCGGATCATCTTCGCCACGGCGGCCTTGGTGTCGGCCGAGGTGTTCTGGGCGGCGAAACCGGGCAACTCGGCGAGGATTTCCGCCTGTGTCAGCTTCTTGATGTCTTTCTGCTGCTTCGCCAGATAGTCGCCCACCAGATTCATCATCGGCTTGTCATTAAAATCGCGAAACGCAGTCATCGACCGCTCATTGCGTGGATAAAACGGCGGAAAGGCGACTAAGTCGAGCAGGAACGTAACCGGATCATTCAGCGTGAGGCGGAAGGTGTAGTCATCCACCGCTTCCATGCCGACGGATCGAATATCAATCGGTTCGCCGCTCGTGTAGCTGGTTTCGTAAGCCTTGGCGTTCTTGATGTAATAAAAGAGATAGGTGTACTCGCCCGGCTCTTCAAAAAACCGCCGCCAACTGAAAATGTAATCGTGCGCGGTGACCGGATCGCCGTTGGACCATTTGGCGCTCTTGCGAAGGTGGAACGTCCACACCCGGCCGTCGGGGCTGACTTCATGGCTCTCCGCGCCCGCGGGGATGGGTTCGTAGGTTTCCGGATCCGGGCAATAGAGGCCCTCGCGGATGGCGTAAGTCAGCCGGAAATCCTGCTGGTACGACATCAGGTTCAGATCCAGCGTGATGATGTCGCCGCGGTTGATAAAGGTGAAATCGGCCTTGCGGGCCTTGCCGCTGCCCGACCAGAACAGCGCGCCAAGCACCAGCAGCATCAGCCCAATCGGGATGGAAGCCAATCGCAACATGAATGCCTCCTACGCCACCGATCGAACCGCCCGCTTGAGGCGGAAGCCGTTCAATCAAGACGAGTAGTTCACAGACGTGCGCCCGGCGACTCTCGGCCGGTGCTAATTCTTCACCTTCGGCGGCGGCTTGGTGGCGGCAAACTTTGGAGCCGCTTTGATCGCCGCTAAAACCTGTGTCGTGGCGGCCCCAATCGCCGGGCCTGGCGTATTTTCCTGCACCTTGACGGCGGCGCTGGCTGCGTCGCCCAACGCTTTGTTGTTTTCCTGCTGCGCGATCACTTGAATCGCGCTGGCAGTCCGCTGAACCACGCGCGTGTAGGCGGCTTTCTCCGGCAACCCCGCCGACGCAAGCTCGCCGGCGAGGCTGAGCTGGTCGTGCAGCATTTGCATCGTCGCCGCCTGCTGCTCGGGGGTCAGCGCCGACCAGCTTCGCTGCTGGCTGATAAACACCGCCGGAATCACCTCGGCCATCGGCTCGGCAATTTTCCCGGTCGCGTAAAGGTCCAGCCGGGCCGCCCAGAGTTTGTTCAGTTCCGGCAGCAGCAGCGGAACCAGCTTCTTCCACTCCGCTTCTTTAATGCGATCGCGAAGCAGCGTTGAATCGGTGCTTTCACTGGTGAGCGTGAGCGCATCGTACGCCTCCACCACCGTGGTTGTGCCGGCACGCGCTAACCCGACTTCCGAAATCTTGGCCAGCAGCGGGTTGTTTTTCGGCTGCACGATTAGCGCGTTGGGCAACAATTGTGCCGCCGCCTTCATTCCCCAGAGCACGACCGGAGCTTGCTGATCGCCCAGCGCGACCACCGCGGCTTCGCTGAGCTTGGCGGCTTTGTCGGACGGCGCGATTCGCGCCACAACAATCGCCGCGTTCAGCCTTGTTTCGAGCTTGGGATCCGCCAGCGCCTTCTTAATTTCGGTATTGATCTCGCCACTGAAGAAATCGATGAACACCGGATGCGCCGTCGTCGCCCCGCCGCCGCCGCCTACTCGGCTGATCAGCGCATCGCGCGCGCTGGTACGCGCCGCCGAGTCTTCGGCCTTTAGCTTCTCGACCTGCTCCTGCACATATTTCTGAACGATCTCGCGTTCGGGCGTTTTGTCGGCGTTCGGGCTGGCGGTAATGGTCGCCGGGAGGGCCGTTTGCGCGCCGGCAGTTGGCGAACCGGCCGCTGGAACCCCAGCCGGTTGCGCGCCGACGTGCGATGGATTGTACAATGTCGGGACAGCGAAACTAACTGCCGTCGCCCACATCGCGAGCCTGGTGCGAATCATCGGGTGCTTCTCCGTGCTCCGGTCCAAAGCCCCACACAAGGCCGGATCGGACAACTACTTCCGCGATTCGGGCGACCGTAACCGAGTGCCATTTTTCAGTCAAGCAAACAGGCTTTGGTCGTCAGTTTGGCCAGGCCAAACGCATCTGCTCGATTTACGAGCCGCCAGCGTCAGCAACCGGATGAAATTCTGCGGGAATCGGTCGGAGTGCTGATTCCCGGCGCAGTACGACCGGCTCTGGACGCGCCCGCTCGTCACCCCGGTCCGACGCGGGCACGCCATCGCCAAGCCGATCCAAATTCAGAGCAGTAAAGTGAGCCACGGATGGACGCAGATGAGACAAAAGAGTTGCCCACGAATTAACACGAATTAACACGAATGAACACGAATGAACGCGTCTAAAGAAATTCAATTCTGCCTGGTTCTGATTCGTGACAATTCGTGTCAATTCGTCGGCAACTCTTTCTCTTATCCGCGTTCATCCGTGTTCATCTGTGGTTGAAACTCCTTCTACGCCGCCATCTTCAGCGCCGGCTGAACGCTCATGCCAAGCCCGCCCTGAATGTTCGTCGTCACCGGGATGCTCACCGGCCCGGTTTCGGTTTTGCGGTTGAACCACGCGGCGCAAACCCAAATCTGCGCACCGTTCGGTACGGTGTCTTGGAAGACGATCTGATGCGTCGTCTTCGTGGTCGTGCCATCGAACGCCCATAGCGTTGGGTCGGTGGGATACGTCGGCCCGACGTAGCTGTAAACGCTCGCGCCCAGCACGCCGGCGGGTTTGCCGCGCTTGCTCGATTCAGCCGTGTCGCGAATGCGGATCGTCACCGTCCGGCCAGTCACCGAAACGATGTTGACCGCCGGCCGCTCCGTCGGCGGCGGCTGCGGCGTGCGGCTCTTCCGCACCGTAATCTTTAACTCGCGCCGCTGATCATCCGTCAACGTGGGGAACGATTGAATGATCCGCACCAGCTCGCGCGCCATCGCGTCGAGTTGGTTCTTGGCTTCATCCTTAATCGTAATATTCGGCGGCGTACGCGTGTTGGGGTCGTAAGCCGTCTGATACGCCGTCGCAAACGCGGTGTGCTTGGCCGTGTAGGCCTGCGCTTGCGCTTGTGAGATACCAAAATTTGCGCTCTTCGCGTTGATCAGCGTATTGAAGTTCGAACTCCACGCGAGCAATTGTGCATCGCTGGATGGAAGAAAACTGCGAGGCATAAGAAACTCCTTCGGAATGTAATCCCGGCGGAGTACACCCATCGGCACGATGCCGATCGCAGCGCCTTCGCCTACCTATTCGCTCGGCGATGCACGGCAGCGACGTCACATTACGCCGGCGATTTTCGTATTGAATCGAGTTATCGGGACGTAAATCGACGGTGTGTCGCTCGCGAAGAGCGTGCGGAAGGCGAAAAAACGCGATGGCCAAGTATTCCGCCGCGCGCAATAACTATCCGGCGCGGCGCGATATCTACCCGACGGCCCGCGATAACTATCCGGAGCAGCGCGATAGCTACCCGGGACGGCGCGATAACTATGCGGAACGGCGAGATAGCTATCCGGAACGGCGCGATAACCATCCTTCGGCGCGCGATGGCGAGCGAGTTGCGCGCGATAGCCACCCGGAACAGCGCGTTTGCGATCTATCCTCGCGCAATCGTTCTCCGCCGCTCGCGAGTCGGTGCGTCGGAGTACCGCGTCTCATCCATTGGTAATGTCAAACAAGGACCGGAAGCGACCGAATGGTCGGCATCTCGTCATAAATGCGCCCATCCAAAACTCTTCCGGTACGCTTCTTGTTGACGCCGCCCCATTGCTTGAAGAAGAACGCCACGCCGGCAGCGCGACATTGTCGGCGAATGTCGATGATCCATTCCCGCTTCATTTCACGCGCGCCGGGACCGCTTTCGCCACCGACGATCGCCCAGTCGATGCTGGCAAGATTCATCTTTCCTACCGGGCCAAGTAATGGCTCGATCGAAAGGAACTTAACAGCCGCCCCAGTGCGACGAAGCCCATCAATGCGCCCGGTGTACGCTGCATTTTCGATGCTCACGCCCATCCAGATGTTTGGTGTCCACGTGAGCAAATGCGACAGTTCTGCAAGCCTTTGGTCACGTTTCGTCAGCAGTTGGAACTGGTGCCAATGGGCACGCCGCATTACGTCGAAAACCTGATGGATAAAGTCCAACGGCACATCGTCGTGAAAGAGATCGCTCATCGAGTTGACAAAGATGCGCTGCGGCTTTTTCCAACGAAGAGGCAATTCAAGCGCCTGCGGCTGCAACGTGAGATCGAATCCGTTGGCGTAATTGGGCTGTCCCATGAGCTGCAACCGCTCTGCCATGCGCTTGGCGTAGCAGTTCTTGCAGCCCGGGCTGATCTTCGTGCAACCTGTAACTGGGTTCCACGTCGATTCGGTCCACTCAATAGGCGACGAATGTGCCATGGCTTAAATGTTCTCCAAAATGTGCTTCGCGATCTTAAGCGCGATCGCGCCGCCTTTACCCGGATTGGAGGCGGCAAAAAAGAGCTGAAAAAGAGGCCGATTACTGTTGCTGTGAAGGACACGCGGATTCGGGGCGACGACGGGAAACACTGTCTGTAGGCGTTCGCCGTAGTAAGCACCGAGACCTCGCAACGTGAGATTCTTTTCGATGACCGTCATGTCACCGCTAAAGATGTCGACGAGCGTTCGTTCCTTGTAGAAACGTGTCTCCCAATCTTTCGTCCCGAAAAGGGCATCAAGGCTATTACGCCATCCGTCTGGAATGTCGTTCGGCGCCTTGGTCATCAGCCGGTTTGCTGCAAACGGGAAGAGGATCCAGGTATCAATGCAGCCTGTTGCTGCGATGGCTTGAATGGTCGCCCACTCGGCTTGCATGCCGAATGGGTCGAGGAAGAGCACGCCGCGCGTTCCCTTCTTGTCCCACTTCGCGCAGATGTCTTTGATCGTCTTGTTGGCGTCGCCCGCCCGCACGTCGATTGCAGAGGCTTGAGCCGGAAATTCCGTTTTCAGTTTCCCGAGTTCGATCACTTTGTCGTTGTCGTATTCGATGAAGATGAAGTGGTGGAACGGCGGTTGGACTTTCAGCGCGATCTTCGCCGAGCCGTCCAGAAAACGTTGCGGTTCGCTCGCGGTCAGTTCCTTCAACTCGTCTTCGAAGATTGATTGTTGCGCCGAGGGGACGATCTTTTGTTCGCGATAACCAGTACCTGCAAACGCATCAATATAGACGCGTTTGAACGGAGCCTTCGACAACGCCTTTGCGTACGCGCGAAGATACTGATCGAGGGCATCGAGCTTGCGCTCTGTCCAATCGCCACCGAACAATTGGAGTCCTTCCTGCCTCATGCTGGAGAGTGTAACACACGCCCCAAAATGACGATAGCAGAAGCCATGCTCGCCCTCTCCATCCGCCAATCGTATGCCGAGTTGATCCTTCGCGGGATCAAAACGGCGGAGTTGCGGACGATGCCGACGAAGATCATCGGGCGGCGGTTTTACATCTACGCGGCCAAGGCGAAGGCCAAGCCGCCGATCTGGTCGGATGATCTTCAAGTGGGCAATCCGCCGGCGTGGATGATCGAACTGGCGAGGCAGGTGAGGCTCATCCCGCCGGATGCCGTCTTCCCAACCGGGGTGATCGTGAGAACGGAAGCGGGACAGGTCGAATTCGCATCAATAGTTTACCAACAACAACACCTTGAATCGATACAATAATGACGCAATTCACGCACGTCGCGTCTATACGCTCGGCGGGTGTGGCGATCGCCGATGTTGGCGAATCCATCCGGCTCTGGAGCGAACCTGGGGCCGGGATTTCGTGAATCGTCCGTCGACTCCCGTTTACGAGCCGCGCGTTATCGAGCCGCGAAGGCGCAAGCGGGCGATTGGGCCGATTGACGATATCGAACGCTTGCGCCTTCGCGTGGGGCATTGCAACACCACTTTTCCACCTGATCAAAATCCTAATTTTAATCTTGACAACGACCGCATTCTATGTTAGGCTTTTGTTTCAATTGCAGAATCGCGTGATTCTGCCGCGGTGTGCTTTGGTTTTTTGGGAGACAAACATAGGCCCGGATTCGGCTGATCCAACGCCGTCGATCTTTGAACGTCGCCAGTCGGCGGGAGAGATTCTGCGGCATCGGTGCTCGCGGGTGCTCGCTGGATGAAATACCCCAGATTGCCCAGACGCCGCAAAGCTAACGTTATGATGTCCAAAATGTCCAAAAATGTTCCACTAACTCAAAAAACCGATCGCCGTTAGTGGAGAGCCGAGAGCGGGAGGCCGGAGGCAATAGAACCCTTGCGTTGCGGTGGATCAGAATGTGGCATGGCGGTGAGCGATTCTTGCTGCGGAGGAGCGTTCGCGCGATAATTGGGGTTCTACGATGGATCACTCCCGCCCCGATGCCATTCCCGAGCCCGCCGTCCGGCGGATCAGCTTATACCTGCGGCAGCTTGAAACGTTTAAGCGGAAAGATCGCAAGACCGTCTCGAGCAAGCAACTGGGCGAAAGCCTGGGGTTGACCGATGCGCAGGTTCGCAAAGACCTGGCTTACTTCGGGCAGTTCGGGCATCCGGGGATCGGGTATCTGGTTGACGAGCTGATTTCAAAGCTTCGCCAGATACTGGGGACTGATAAGACGTGGAATGTATTACTCGTGGGCGCCGGCAACCTCGGCCGGGCGCTGATGGCTTACAAAGGGTTTGAAGCCAAGGGGTTCAAACTGGTGGCGGTGTTCGACAGCGACAAGCACAAAGTCGGCAGCCGGAGCGGGCCGTTTATGATTCAGCCGCTGGCGGAGCTGGCGAACACGATTCAGAAGAACAACATTCGAGTCGCCATCCTCGCCGTTCCCGCCGAAGCCGCGCAAGACGTGGCCGACCGGCTGGTGGACGCCGGCGTCCGCGGCATCCTGAACTTCGCCCCCGCGGCCATCAACGTCCCCGAAAGCGTGACGGTGAATTCGGTCGACCTGGCGGTGCAGATGGAACAGATCACGTTTGCGGTGAGTCTGGCGTCGATGGGAAAAACTGCTTAACGATTGACGATTAACGATTAAGCGGAGTTGCAGAGTATGACTCAGGGCGATTGGGAACAGAGTGTGCCTGAGGAGATTCGCTGCGACGTGCTTTGGAAAATCGCGGCCTACCGTTTCTCGCTTTTTCTTGGTGAGTTGGCGGAGTCCGATGCCGGGAAGATCCTAAGGCTTCGACGCGCTTATGTCGCCGATCAGCTTCAGCGATCGAGCGGCGATATCAGTGCGGCAATTGCCGAAGGATACTCGCGAACGGGCGGCGCCGACCGAGCTCGATTTTTTGAATACGCGTTGGGCTCGGCGCGCGAGGCCCGAGATTGGTATTTCAAGAATCGCGAAACGCTGGGAAAGACAGTGTTCGAGCACCGCCTGAAACTATCAACCCAGATCATCAAATTGTTGATCACAATGATTCGCCAGCAGCGCGGCCCCGAAGGTCGTCGCCCAAAATAGGCGATCCGCTTAATCGTCAATCGTTAATCGTTACGCCACACGCCAAGCCAACAAGCTCTAAACAACAACGATCACGCTAGCCGGAATCGATTCCCTATCTCCCTCAATCACCGCGCTAATGCGATAGTAGACTTTTGTGCCCTGGGCGAAATCGGCTGACTCGCTGAAAGTGCTGCTGGTAACCAGGACGGCGTTGCGTTTCTTGAATCCGCTGGTGGGCGACAGCGAACGAAAAACGTTGTACCCGCGGAGGTTGGTCTCGGGGTTGTCGGCCCAGTCGAGCGTGATGCGGCCGCCGATTTTCAGGCCGTTCAAACCGTCGGGTGGCGTGGGCATGCCGAAGGGGACTATGTTTTCGAGGAGGAAAACGTTGTCCTGGTAATCGGGCAGGATGCGGTCGTAATCCATTGCCATGATCCAGGTGTTTTCGACGAATTGTCCGCCCTGGTTCAGCACCGGGTAGAACCGCATGTAATGGCCCTGGCCGCCGCGGGAGACGTCGTTGCGGGATTGCTCACTCCAGACCTGGTCGACCTTGAAGCCGAACGGCTGCGAGATCGGGAGTGCAAAGCTACCCGCGGCCGGCATGGCCAGCGCGTTGTTTTTGCGCGGCAGAAAAGATTGGCCATCGACACCAGCCGAGGTGAAGATGGGCGTGGCGGTGCTGGAGTTGCGGTTGAAGTACGAAATGGTGGCGGTGTTTCCCTGTGCGTGGAATGCCGAAAGTTGCCGCACGCGGACGGGCTGGCTTCCGTCGGCGCGCACCCAATTGCTGCTGAGCACTTCGTCGCCCACTCGGCGAATGTTCCCGCCGGTGTCGATGGTCTGCCCGGTGCCTACCGCCGATGTGGAGTAGCCGAGCACTTGAAGAATTTCGACGAGCGTGGGTTCCTGGCTTTGGAACTGCGGGTTGTTCTCGCTGTGGCTCTGCCAGAACCCGCCGAGGTTAATGCGGCGCGTCGGTTCGTCAGGGTCGTTGGACGTAATGGTTAGCGTGCCGGAATACGCCGCCCCGGCGGTGGCGGCAAAGTTGATCGTAATATCCCTGAAGCCGCCCGGCGCGATTGTTGCAGCCCCGCCTCCCGCGCTGATTTGCCAAGGCGCGCTGACGACAATGTTGCTGATCGACAGGTTCTGATCGCCGGTGTTGCGAATGCGCAGCATGGCCGAATCATGCACGGCGTTGGGCGTCACTGGATCGAGATTAAGAATCTGGTTGAACACCAGTCGGTCGAAGAAAGGCGCGCCGTCGAGGTTTTCGATGCCCAGTTCCGGGCCGCGCGGTGCAATCTTCACGTTTCGGATGACGCCCACAAAATCCTGCTGATCGTAGTTTTTCGTAAACTCTTCGAACGCAAACACGTAGGCGTTGGCCACCGCCGACCCGTCGGGGTTTCGCATCGGGTAAAATCGCACCTTGCGCCGGTTGCCGGCGATCGCCTCCCAACTGTTGAGCGAATCTTCCTGATACACCACGCGCACGCTTCCGTCGGCGTTGGTGAACCGCGGGAACAAACCGTAAAGGCTGAAGGGTTTGCCGTCGCCGGGGTCGAACATCGTCGATCCCTGCGCGAACACATTCACCGATTGCGAATCGACGCCGTTGACCGTGAACAGTTCGGTGGTGTTTGCGCCGGTACCCGGTTCGTAATAGCCGAAGCGGAGCGCCGGGTTGCTCTCGACGCCAAACATCGCCACGGGTTCGATCGTCACGGCACCACTCCCGGCTTTCACGAGGCGCTGGACGGCGACTTCATCGTTGGGCGTCGTCGGCGGGTTTAGGAATGTTTCGTTTCGGTCGGAATCGCCGACGTTGATCGGAATTTCATGTAGATCGAGTATCCGCTGTAGCGACGGCTCTTTGTCTTCGCCAACGCCCTTCGTTGCCAACCCGCGCAGGCGGACCTTGACTAACGGCTGATCGGGGTCGTTGCTGCGGATTTCCAGAACAGCCGGCTTCGGATCGAGCGTGGTTTCGGCAGTCGTGTTGTAGCCAAGGGTGATATCAATCGAGCCTTCGACCGGAATCGTCAGCGGCAACGTCGGCCCGCTGATGACTTTGAACCGCGCCGCCGCCCCGCCGGTGATTTTGAAAGCGTTGCTGTCGAGGAGCAGCGAAACCGAACCGGTGTTGCGAATCGTGATGGTTTCGGTGGTCGCCTTGCCGTCGCCGCGAATGTCGTTAAAGAGCACTCGGCTGGCGCTCGGCGAAAGATTCGCGCCGGGCGTCACCGGTCGAACAAGAGTAATCTTTTCGCCGCCGAACTCGACCACGTAAAGGCTGCCCGTTCGCGTGTCTTCAGTTAGGTCAAGCGGATCGACAAAATGGGTTAGCCCGACGATTCCACTTTGCGAACTACTGATGCGTCCTCTTGAATCGACGCTGAGAACCAGAACGTCATCTCCGCCGCTGTAGCGGGTGACGAGGATTTTGCCGTTCAAACGGTTCTTGAACGAGTTGCTTTTGTATTCGATGATCCCGTTAGGCGAATAGCTCTTGCCGAAGTCGAAAGCGATGCCGCCATAATCGGCGTCGGGCTGCGTGCCGACGGGGTACTGCGCAACTTCCTGCGGATCAACTGCGCTGGTGGGGTTTCCGCCGTTGAGGACGTACTCGCCGCGCGTGGGATTTGGATGGCCGTAGTATCGGCCGGTGACGACGTTGAACAGATAATCGCTCTGCGTGCTGTTGACCTTCGTCAACCCCGGCACGTTCGACCCATTGCCCGGCGTGTTCCCGCCGGCGGCCGAACCGTTGGTCGGCGCGTACAGGTTGCCGTTGGAATGCAGCAACAAGTCATATGCGTTACGCACGCCGGTGGCGTGAATCTTCAACGGGGCGCCGGTCGATGCTGGGTTGTAGGCGCCGGCGCCTTCTGTCTTCACGTTGAGCGGACCCTTGCCACTGTTGCGCCGGGCGACGACGGCGGCGGTATCGAGCTTGAGGATGGCGGAGCTGAGCAAGTGTTCGCTGCGATTGCCCCAGGTCGGGTCGGCGGCGCCGGTGGCGTTCATGGCGGCTTGAGCGAAATAGAGCATGCCATCGGTGCCGAAGATCGGCTGGTTGGTCAGGTGATCACGAATCGACCGCGGGAGGCCCGTTACCATTTCGCGATAACTCGCGAGATTCGGGCCGCTCAACCGCGCGATCGCGCCGGAGAAATCTTGGGCGCCCTCAAATGCATAGTCGCTGTGGGTCACCCACGCGATGAGGTTTTTCTTGGTGCTCGCCGGATCAAACACCAACCCGGTGACAAATCGATTCCCTCCGTTGGCATCAATGATTGAGTTGATGAGTTGGATCTCGCCGAGTTTGCCGGTGTTGATATCGATATCCCAGCGAAAAATTTCGCCGGTGAGCGTGGTGGCGTAGAGCTTGCCATCGGGGCCAATCTGCACACCGGAAAAGATTCGACCCTGCGCCTGCGGCAATGCGATTTTTTCGAAGGCGATGTTTGGGTCGGCGGTGGAGATGGCGGTGCCGGTGGTGAAAGACGAAGAGAATGGCGCAAAACTCGCGCCGGCTGCATCTCTTAGGCCCGCCGTCACCTCGAACCGATATTGTGTGTTCGCCGCCAACGGCTGGTTGGGCTGCAACACGACCGAATCGCCGCCGCCGCTGGTGTTGAGGGTTGCGGGAATGATTGCGCCGTCGCTCACGCGAATCAGCCGCACCGAATCTTCAGAAAACGTTGCCGAATCGACCCCCGCGCCGGCGGTGGGCAGGAAGACGTCGGCGGCGACAAACGCGTCGCGCGATATTTTGGTAGCGCCCGAAGCCGGCCGAATCGCCATGATCGACGGCACCGCCGCCTGGGGGATCTCCGAAGTGATGGCAAATCGATCGAACGTCGCGGTGATCCCGCCGTTACTGTTTTTGTGGGATGCCATAATCCCGCCGCGACTGGTGGCGTTAAAGAACGCCGACTTCGTCGCACCGGTGAGTGTTACCTCGGTGCCGAACTTCTGCACCGCGCCGCCGTTGGCTTGGTAAAAGCCTTGAACCTTTCCGTTCGACGCGTTGGCGACGATGGTTAGTGTGAGCGAGTTGACGCTTGAGAAACTGCCGATCGCTTGATTCGATCCATTGCCGCCGATGGGAAAGGCGATCGCCGATCCGCTTTTTGTCTCGGCCAAAAATTGCAACCCGGCGCCGACACTCCCCATGCTGGCGACGAGCTTGACGTAATTGTCCTGATCCGGGCCGAAGTATACGCCCGCCTGCTCGAACGATTGATCGAGATACGTAAGCGGACCCTTCAAAGTGGTGGAAACGGAGAACGTCCCGCCGCCGCCGTTGAACTGGGTGTTGAGGATGTTGGTCTGCGTATTGTCGAGATTATAGTTGCTGCCCGACGAAGCCGAGCCGGTAGTCTGAATCGTCAGCGCGCCGGCCGACGGGTTGATATTAACTTTCGATTGCTGGTACTCGTCGCCGCCTTTGTTGGGCTGAACAAGTGAAAAGCCGGTGCCTTGCCCGTCGGCGTCGAGGACTCCCTTGCGCGTCTTGTCGAAGTTGAGAATGTATGGAATGGCTTGCACCGCTGACGCATCCCCGGCGAGGTGCCGGCGCTGTTCTAGCGGTTCCATCGCCGCCGAAATCATCCGGCGGGCGACCTTCTCGGCGGCCAAATTGCACTTCCTGCTGGTCATCCGTGCCACGACATCTTCTCCAAGAACAACAACAGATCCGTCACAGGTATTGTGCGGCCAATCAGACGCCACGCAAATATTGCGCGTTTAGCGTCGCGCGGTCGATCGGGGTCGTCCCTAAATCACCATCATTTGACGAATCATTCCCAACCCATACCCTTCCCGGGTTCGTTTTTATGCTTGAATGTCGCCCGTACGAGTAAGGAGCCCCGCCATGCGCTGGAGCCAAACGCTTATCCCGACTCAAAAAGAGACGCCGGCCGACGCACAAATCATCAGTCATCAACTGATGATACGCGCCGGATTGATCCGACAAGTAACCGCCGGCGTTTATAACTTTCTGCCCTTGGGGTGGCGGGCCCTGCACAAGGCGATGAAAATCGTCCGTGAGGAAATGGACGCCATCGGTGCTGCCGAGGTGCTTTTGCCCGCCATGCAGCCCATGGAGCTTTGGCAACGCTCTGGCCGCGATCTGGCTTACGGCGAAAACCTCGTCAAGCTCAAAGACCGCCACGGTCGCGCGCTGGTGCTCGGCCCCACTCACGAAGAAGTGGTGACTGAGCTGCTTCAAGCGTATGTGTCGAGCTATAAACAACTTCCGTTAAGCCTCTATCAAATTCAAACCAAGTTCAGGGATGAGTTCCGCCCGCGGTTCGGACTGTTGCGGGTGCGCGAGTTCCTGATGAAAGACGCCTACAGCTTCCATGCTGTTCCAGAATCTCTCGATAAAACCTACGATAATTTTTATCGGGCATACGAGCGCATTTTCAACAGGTGTGGCATCCCGTTTGTTGTCGTCGAGGCGGAGAGTGGCCCGATCGGGGGCAGCGCCAGCCACGAATTTATGGCCGCCTGCACCGCTGGTGAAGACACGATTCTCACCAGCGACAAAGGCAACTACGCCGCCAACATAGAAAAGTGCGAAACCGGCCCGCGGAAAAGTGATCTTTCCGGCGCGCCCGTCGGCGAGCTTCAGAAAATCCACACTCCGGGCTTGCCGGGGATCGACGACGTGGCCAAATTCCTGAAAACCAAACCCAAGAACATGCTCAAGACCCTCGTGTTCACGGTTAAGCACGACGAGAAACAAGCCGGGGGCTTCAGCCCCGGATCGACCACCGGAAACCTATCAAATCCAAACTATGTCGTCGCAGTCGTCAGGGGTGACCACGACGTTAACGAAGCCAAACTAAAACAGCACGCAAAGCGAAACTTCAATGTTCAATCAGTCGAACTGATCGACTCGGCCGAGGTGCGCAAGAACTGGGCGATCGGTTTCGTCGGCCCCGACGGCGCGGCTCGCAGTCCAGAAGCAGTCATGCTCATTGATCCCGACGCCGCGCAGGGCGGCTTCTGGGTCACCGGTGCCAACGAAATCGACCATCACGTGAAGTACTTCAACTGGTTCCGCGACTGCGGCGATACGCTGGCCAACCCGAACAAGGTGCAGGTTGCCGACATCCGCAACGCCACCGACGGCGACCCAAGCCCGAAGAACGACGGCGGTGTGCTCAAGGTCAGCAAGGGAATTGAAATCGGCCACGTATTCAAGCTGGGCACGAAATATTCGGTCGCGTTCGATGCCAACTTTCTCGATGACAAAGGAGAAAAGCACCCGTTTATCATGGGCTGCTACGGCATCGGCATCGGACGAATCCTTATCGCGGCGGTCGAGAGCATGCATGACGAAAAGGGCATCGTCTGGCCGGCGGCGATCGCGCCGTACGAGGTGGTCATCACGCCGATCAAGTACGAAGGAGAAATGAAAGACGCTGCCGACAAGCTATACGCCCAACTCACCGCCGCCGGCATCGACACGATCTTAGACGACCGCGACGCGCGCCCGGGCTTCAAGTTCGCCGACGCCGATCTGGTGGGTTTTCCCGTGCGCGTGACGGTGGGCGATCGCGGACTTAAAGATGGCAAAGTAGAGATCAAGAAACGCACAGCGGCGGAAGCCGAGATGGTGGCGGTGGATGGGGTGCTCGACGCGGTGAAGAATATGCTTATCTAACTGTGGCCGCACGTATACGAGTATAAATCTCCGCGGCCGACTATCGCATGGTATACTGCTTTTGAGGATTGCCGATGAACGTAACCATTGAAGAAGTCAGCAAAGACCTGCGCGGCTACGTCAATCGCGCCGCCGCCGGCGAGACGATTACGATTGAAGAGAATGGCAAGCCGCTGGTCCATCTCGTCGCCGAGGATCCTGCCGCCATTCGTCTGCTTGCCGCTGCTAAAGCACTCGGTTGGAGGCTGCCGACGCAGCCGAAGCGTCATAGCAGTGAGATTCCGCGCGTCAAACTCGGCGGTCGACTCGTCTCTGACATGGTCATTGAGGATCGAAGATGATCGTCTTCTTCGACACGTCGGCTCTCGTGAAGGCGTACGTCGACGAGCCTGGATCGGATTTGGTTCTCAGGCTTTGGGATGATGCATCTCCACCCATTGGATCGGTCCTCGTCTACGCAGAAACGCATGCGGCGCTGGCGCGCCGACTTCGTGAGGGTGCGCCGCCGGAATTGATCCATGCTGTTGCTGAAACGTTCGAGAAGCACTGGACAAACATACTGCCGATGCCAGTGGACGTCGGCGTCCTGCTCACGTGTCGCAGACTTGTTCAACGATACCCACTGCGCGGTGCCGATGCGGTGCATCTCGCTAGCGCCATCGAGGCACGAACATTGGCCGGGGAACCCGTGACATTCGCATGCGCCGATGATCGATTGATCGAAGCAGCGCATGCGGAAGGCTTCGACGTTCGAGTCACCCGTTGATCCCTCTCGTCCGCATGAACCTCCTCATCATCAAACACGCCCGCCCCGCCGTCAACCCCGCCATGCCGCCCGAGCAATGGCCGCTGTCGGATGAAGGCCGCGCCGCCGCTGCCAAGCTCGCCGACGCGCTTCGCGCGTTTGCGATCAGACAGATCTTTCATAGTGATGAAGTCAAATCTATCGAAACCGCAGCGGTCATCTCGAGTAAACTCAACATGCCGTTCGAGTTCCGCGCCGACATTCATGAGCACGACCGCAGCAACGTGCCGCACATGCGTTCGGGCGAGTTCATTTCGCACATCGAACTGTTTTTTCGTAAACCCGACGAACTGGTGCTGGGCAAAGAAACGGCCAACGAATGCTCGGCGCGGTTCCGCAAAGCGATCGACGCCATTATCGCCGAGCACGACCAAGGTGATATTGCCGTCGTCACCCACGGCACCGCGATGGCGCTCTACCTGGCCCAACTCGGCGCCGGCAAGCCGTTTGACATCTGGCGGCGGATGGGGTTGCCGTCGTTTGCCGTGATCGATACGCAGTCGATGAAATGCTCACAGATTGTTGATCGCGTGGAATAGGTGGTTTGGTGGCACAGACATTCCTGTCTGTGTTTCCGGTGACAACTCGAAGATCGGAGATACAGACAGGAATGTCTGTGCCACCAACTGCTTTTTACTTACCCCAACTCATCACCAGGTCCACAAACATCCGCATTCCAGTCGCTAATGCCGCATCCGTAAAATCGTACTTTTCATTGTGCAGCGACGGATAGCTCGATTGGCCCTGCGGAATGGTGCCCACCATGAAGAAACAGCCGGGCACTTGTTCGAGGTAGTACGCGAAATCTTCCCCACCCATGGCGGGCTTGGCGGCGGGAAGATAGCCCTCGGCGCCGAGCGATTGTCGGGCAATTTTCTCCACGTACGCGGCCATCGCGACATCGTTGACGGTTGAGGGGTAGCCGGGTTCGAGGATGAAATTCAACTCGCAATCGTTCGCCGCCGACACACCGGCGCACCGGCGCAGGACGGCATTTCGAAGGGCTTCGCGCGTTTCACGGTTCAGGGCGCGCAGGGTGCCTTCGATGGTCACGCGGTCCGGGATGATATTGGTCGCGGTGCCGCCGTAGATCTTGCCGACCGTGACGACTGCCGAATCGGTCGGGTCGACTTCACGGCTTATAAAAATCTGGAGGTTCACCACCGCCTCACACGCCGTCACAATCGGGTCGCGGCCGAGGTGAGGAAACGCGCCGTGACAACCCTTGCCAATGAACGTGGCGGTGAAGGTATCGGTCGATGCCAGCAACGCTCCCGGCCGCGTGCTCACCACGCCCACCGGCAACCCGGGCCAACCGTGCAAACCAAAGATCGCCGTCACCTTCGGCCCGACCCGGCCATCGAGCACACCCGCGCGGCACAGCACCTCCGCGCCGCCGCCGCCTTCTTCGGCAGGCTGCCAGATGAGCTTGACGCACGCAGGCAAGTCTTTCTCATTCTTCTTGAACACCGCTGCGGCACCGGCGAGTGTGGCGGTGTGGCCGTCGTGTCCGCACGCGTGCATGCGGCCCTGGTGGCTGCTGGTGTAGGGCAAACCCGTTTGCTCAATGATTGGCAACGCGTCGATATCGGCGCGAAGCGCAATGCACGGCTTGGTTGGATCGCCGATCCACGCGATCGTTGCAGTCGGCGCTGCATTCACACCGGAGATGTACGCGATACCGAGCCGATCGAGTTCCTTGCGAACCATGGCGGCGGTCTTGAACTCTTCGAAGGCAAGTTCGGGAATCTCGTGCAGGCGATGCCGCAGATCGACCACGCTGGGCATCACTTTTTCGATCTCGTTGGCTGCGATCATAGCATACCTCAATCATTCAACCGTTGACTTGCGCCGCGATTCTATCACCATTCCTGGTCGATGAGCAGACTCCCTGCGCTGATGATCGTCTTGAATCTCCTGACTGCATTCTCACCTGGATGCACCGCTAAGCCGCAAGCAGCGGCGAACGGTGTCATCATCTTTGTACCAGGCGTAAACGGCGACGGGCCGTGGTACGACGACCTTAAGCGCGGCCTGCGCGACGGCGGCGTGACGCTGCCGATCGAATCGTTCTCGTGGGGTGCGCCCGCGCCGCTGTTCATGCTTAACTTCAACACCGTCTCCATTCACGAAAGGGCCGAGCGGAACCTGGCCGACCGACTGACCACCATCCAGAAAGCTCATCCGATCGCGCCGATCTTCATCCTCGCCCACAGCGCCGGAGGCGGGGTGGCGCTGGGAGCGATGGGACGGCTGGACCCCGACGTTTTGATCGATCGCGTTGTGCTCCTGCACCCGTCGGTGTCACCGAAATACGACCTGAGCGTTCCTCTCATGCGCGTCCGCCATACTTTGACCCACTTCCACAGCGATCGCGATACCGCGTTCCTCAAGTGGCGAACGAGCAATTTCGGGACCTACGACAATGTAAAAACCACCGCCGCGGGCAACCTGTGTTTTGATCTGTCATCGCTCGCCGCGCCAATGCAGGCACGCGTGACTCAAATCCCTTACCACCGTTCGTATTCGGCGCTCAGCAATTCCGGCGGGCATTTTGGTCCCACCGCGCGCGCCTTCGCGCGAGCGATCGTCGCGCCGAGATTGCGAATGAGCGTGCACGATCAATCCTCGTCACGCGCGCCGTAAGACAATCCCAAGTGCATTCCAGTTAAGCATTTGCCTGAATTGCAGGTGGGCCAATTCTGATTCGCGATCGTACCATTTCGTGCATTCTCGTGCATTCTCGTGCATTCCTCGCACGGGGCGCGGCAATCGGCCGTTGCCGGTGGGCCGTATGATTGAATTGCCAAAGAGCGTCTACTCGTCTATCCGTCGCCGTTGCGCCAGCGAGCGCGCGCTGGCGCAGCGCGCAACTTGTATTCCACGTTTTTGACGCGCCATCTCATCAATTTTATTTATTTTCCCGAAATGGGCGTTGCGCTGGCGGGGCCTCATTGGCGCAGCGCCGCCGTGTCCGATTGCAAACCGGCATGAGTTGACACCCGCAACCCGTCGTAAGCCAGCTTGACCCGGGCGGGCAGCTTCGCATCGGCAATAGCGTGCATGACCTGGTGCGACATGTGGGTTAGCCAGGTTTCGTGCGGATTGAGTTCGTCTATGACCGCCAACGCCTCATCGATCGTCAGATGCGTGGGGTGCTTTTTTTCCTGCAGGGCGTCGAGCACCAGCACGTCCAATCCGCGCAACAACTTGAATGACTCGGCGGGCAGTTCGCTCACATCCGTGCAATACGCCAAATCGCCCACGCGAAATCCGAGCACGTTCACTTCTCCGTGGATGAGCTCAACGGGTGTCCATGTCTGGCCGAGTAGATCGAACGGACCGTGAATGACATGGGGCTTAAGATGCGGGCGGAACAGTTTCCACTCGGCTTTGGGTTCTTGAAATGCATACGCGAAACATGTTTGCAGCACCCGGTTGGTGTGCGCGTCGGCGAATACATCCAGCGGGCCGCCTTTGATGGTGTTGAACCGGCGGACGTCGTCGAGGCCCATAATGTGATCGGCGTGGGCGTGGGTAAACACGACGGCGTCAATGCGATTGACATTGTTGGCAACGGCCTGCAAACGAAGTTCCGGCGAGGTGTCGACCAGCACGCTGTGCCCGCCGTATGAAATCACGGCGCTACACCGCGTGCGCTTATCGCGCGGGTCGGCACTGCTGCACACGTCGCAATGGCAACCGATCATCGGCACGCCGGCGCTGGTGCCGGTGCCGAGGAAGAGGAGTTCGATCGCCGACGACATGGAAATGACCCGAATCAGTCTACGCGGTCTCCAGGCGGTCGCCGGGGTCCGGCTCTACATCCGGCACCTTTGACAGCGCTCGCTCGAACGCTGATCGATCCGTCCCGCCGGCGCGAGCACTAAGATATTGCTCGGTCAGGATGGCCGAAACTTTTTCGATGACTGCAGAACTGACGAGCTGTTCGATCGACACGCCTTCGCGAGCCGCCACTTGGGCGAGCTGCTTCTCGATCGATGCGGGCAGATTCAGCGTTAGCACACTCATCGCAACACTCCAATGCTCCTCAAAAACGCAGCCGGGGTAAGTGTTGATACTCCAAGCGACTTCGCCGGAACAAAATCACGCTCGTTGTACGTCACGATGGTCGAGCAACCACCGTTCATAGCCGCTTCAAGCACGAGGTCGTCTTTCGCGTCCATCAAAATGGGTCGCCACAGATAGTACACTTCGACCAGTTTACCGGTATCCCTCATTTGACGCAGTACCGCGTCTGCATCTTCCTGCACGAACCCGGCCTCTCCGACGTTTCGTAGCACAACATCGGTGTATTGTAAGAACAATGGCACCGTAACGACAAAATCGAACCCGCCCAACCCGATGGATCGTAAAAGCAGGAACGAAGCTCCGCGTCGCGATCGTAGCGCGGCGATGAGCACATTCGTATCAATAACGATTCGTGGCCGCACGGACCCAAGAGTACCACACGGTCAAATGCTTAGCACGACGGCGGATCATCCAGCATCTTCATGCTCGGCCATCACTGGCTCAGGATCGCGTTGGCTCTTCGACGTTGCGCTTTCACTTTCATTCAACCCCAGTTCCTCCAGCAATTTCGCCGGCACTTCGCCGGTGTTCTTGCACTTTGGGTATCCGCTGCAACCCAGAAACGGCCCGCGGCGGCCTTTGCGGATGATCATGGGTTTGCCGCAGACGTCGCAGTCGATGTCGGTGGTGATCGGGAATTTCGGCCCCGTCGCCGCCGCCGCTAACGTCGGGTTGGCGCTGAGAATTTTGCCGATCATTTCTTCGCTGCGCGCCGCGCCTTCTTTCAATAGCGGCACGAGCGCGTCGATCTGCTGCTTATCTTCCGGCGACAGCTTGTTCATCGCGCCACGGCCGCGGCATTTGGGGTATTTGCTGCAACCGAGCCACGGCCCGCGCTTGCCGCCGCGCAGGTACAGCGGGCTGCCACAGGTCGGGCAGGGAATGGTCGTCGTAATCGGCTTGGCTTTGGGCGGCAGCGGCTTGCCGTCCTTGTCGAGATTGATGATGCAGGTGCAACTCGGCTCGCCTTTCTCGTTCTTCACGGAGTAACCCGTGCAGCCAAGGAACTCCCCGAAGCGGCCCTTACGTTTGATCATCTCGCGGTCGCAGACGGGGCACTTGATGTCGCTCTTTTCACGAAGGGTCGGCTTGCCATGCACGTCGACCGGTTGTGTCGTCCCACACTCGCGGTCGCTGCACGCTAAAAAGAAGCCGTTCTTGCTGATGCGGTAAAGCAGCTTCTTCTTGCACTTGGGGCAATCAAACGGCGACTCCGTCCCGCCGGCATGATCGATCTGTTCCAGCGCCGCCTGCACGCCCTCTTTCAACGGGCCATAAAAATCTTTGAGCAGCTTTACCCAGTCGCTGTTGGTTTCTTCGATCTTGTCGAGCTTCAGCTCCATGTCGGCGGTGAAGCCGACATCCATGATCTCAGGGAATCCTTGAATCAGCTTGTCGGTCACCACCTTGCCCAACAGCGTCGCGTGGAACCGGCGGTCGATCTGAACGACATACTGCCGATCCTGAATGACCGTAATGATGCTTGCATAGGTGCTCGGCCGCCCGATGCCCAATCGCTCCAGTTCTTTCACCAAGCTCGCTTCCGTAAACCTCGGCGGGGCTTGCGTGAAGTGCTGCGTGGGGTCGAGATCGATCGGAAACACCGGCAAACCCGGCTTTAGATCGGGCAGCAATTGGTCTTCGCTGCTGATGCCGGCGATCTTCATGAAGCCATCGAACACCAGTTTGCGACCGGTGGCTTTGAAGACGCATTCCATTTGTGGAATCGGTTTCGTGACAATCAGCGCAGTGGTCTGATCAAACTCCGCATTGGGCATCTGGCACGCCACGAAGCGGTTGTAGATCAACTGATACAGCTTGCTCTCATCCGGCGAGAGCTTGCCGTGCGCGTCCGACGGCGTGAAAGACAGGTCGGTGGGCCGAATCGCCTCGTGGGCCTCCTGCGCCGCTTTGTTGCTGCTGGAATAGAAGTTTGGTTTCTCCGGAACATACCGGTCGCCGAACTCGGCCTTGATGAACCCGCGAACCATGTTGAGGGCTTCGCCGGACAGGTTGGTGCTGTCGGTACGCATGTAGGTAATGCGCCCCGATTCGTAGAGCGATTGCGCGGCGCGCATCGTCCGCTGCGCGCCGAAACTCATGCGAGAACTGGCCGCTTGCTGCAATGTGCTGGTGATGAACGGCGCCGGTGGGCGCGATTGCGTGCGCTTTTTATCGATGTCGCGTACGGTGTACGCTGGCATCGAACCAAGTTTGCCGACCACGCGAATGAGGTTTTTCGCCGAACCCTTCGCGTCGGCATCGATGGTTTTTTCTTCCTTATCGATCACCAGCCCGATGGATTTGGCGACCCTGATCGCTTCATCGTGACCGATGTTCTCAAACTTCTTCCCGCCGGCTTCGATCAACTCGGCGGTGAAGGCTTCGTTTTCGGTCAGCCACTTGTCTTTTTCGACTTTGGTGCGCGGGCCATTGCCGGTGTTGTCGACGAACTCGCGCCATTGGCGCGCTAACAGGGGCACTGAAGTGCCACCTGCCACAAAGACGGCGCCGATTCTCCAATGTTCTTTCGGATCGAACGCTTCGATTTCCCGCTCGCGTTCAACCACCAGCCGCACCGCCACGCTCTGCACCCGGCCGGCGCTGAGGCCCTTGGCCACTTTCCGCCACAGCAGCGGCGAGATTTCATACCCCACCACGCGATCGAGAATCCGCCGGGCCTGCTGAGCGTTCACCCGGCCCATGTTGAGCTTGTGGGGCGTGTCAAACGCTTTCTTGATCTCGGCTTTGGTGATGGCATTAAAGATGACGCGCTTCACGCGGTCGTCGGAAATGCCCAGGGCTTCCTTGAGATGCCACGCGATCGCCTCACCTTCACGGTCCAAGTCGGTTGCGAGATATACGTCGGCTGCATCTTTCGCGAGTTTCTTCAGTTCGGTGACAATCTTCCCCTTACCGCGTTCCTCGATAATGACGTATTCGGGCACGAATGTTTCGAGATCAACGCCCATGCCTTTGCTGGGCAAATCTCGGATGTGGCCCATGGAAGCCTTCACCACGTAATCGTCGCCGAGGTACTTATTAATAGTCTTCGCCTTGGCGGGCGATTCGACGATGACCAGGTGTTTTCCGGTGCGTTTAGCCATGAGTTTTGCCGATCACATTCTCGTAAGTGGTTGCAACACGTAGACCTATCGTCTGTGCGGCACCCACCCTTGATATTTCTCCCAACCGATAACAAAGCCTGAAGCGGGCGGGGATATTGGCGGTGCTGTTAAAGCGTGTCAAGCACACAGCCCATAACCCAAACCCGGGCCGCTCATGAAGCCATAACGTCGGCGGACTGACAATTGTTCGCCGGTGAGGTTCCACGAAGCCTGCCGATCGCCTCGATTGATTAAAGCTTAAACCTCTTCAAACAATACACTTATGATTGCATTGGCCCGTTCCGAGAAGAATTCCGAGCGGCACCACAATACGCCTTGCCGTTCGGAGGCCTCGGGCACGCGCCGGAATTAAATTGGTTTTGCTCCAATAGGGCGGTGACCGGCGCAAACGCTTCAACCGGCGCTTCCACGCAGGCGATGAAGGTTATCGCGCCTTGACCAACTATTTTGCCCCCTTCCCCCGCCGCATTTGTATTCGATGCTGTAACTGCCCCGCTCACGTCGTGCGGGAACGGGCAATTTAGTTTGAGACCCAGCGTGTTAAGGGTACATTAACCCAGAAAGGAACCGGCCGTGGGCGTTGTCGCGTCTTACGTCGGCTCAATTTATCCCAGTTTGCGTGCATCGTACGAGGGCATTTCGATGGCGCCAGCCAGAACACTGCCGCCGATGCCCGAGATCGGGCATCCGGAAAACTATTACGCCAAGCGCGTGCACATGGCCGACGAAGCCGGCGATGCGCACGTTCACGAGGCGTACAAGGTTGGGCAGTACGTCACCCTGGCCATGGATCCGCATCTAAGCTGGGATGAAAAGCTCAAATACTTCAAGCACGCGTTAAAGCGCCACTGCCAGGCGCCGCCTTTCCCGGATGATGACGTGTGGATGTTCTACCGCAGTTTAGCCGACTTGGTCCGTCGTTATTGCGGCTACGAAGCGCTGCGCCTGGCCAGCATTGAGGATGACCTCTACGCCGCCCGATTGAGCATGGGCCAGGAGCGCGATCGCATCGACGACGACGCCGAAACGTTCTTCGGCAAGCTGCTGGCGAACTCATTGGGCGATACTTGTCCCAACTGGTTTACTGAAGATGACTTCGGACAGTTGAAGATGATTCGTGATCAGTGGATCTGACGATTGCGAAATGAATTGCCTCCCTCTCCCGGTACCCCGGGAGAGGGCCGGGGTGAGGGTTCTTTCAAACGAACAATCATCGGTATTCTTTTGAGAACCTGCAACGGATCGTTCCCTACGTTCTGCGCCACCACGCCTCGCGCAGTTGAGGCCATTGTTGCCGCGCCCGGGCGATCAACTGATCGATCACCTCATCGGCAGGCGCAAGGCCGTCAAAGTGCCATACGCCCTCATCCGGCACGGGCAATTCAAATGCGGTGAGTTGCTCCTGTAGCATCCTGGCGGACATGTAATGGTCGCTGCGTTGCGCAAGCCGCGCAAGCAGAATCTCCTGCGGCACCACCGGCAAAACCATCTGCGCGCGCCCCGCTGATTTGAGCTGATCGCGATACATGCGCCGCAGCGCCGAACAGCTCATCACCATTTCCCGCCGCGCGTCGGATGCACGGCGAACTTCGGCGGCAAGATCATCCAGCCACGCCGCCCGGTCGGCATCGTTCAGCGGTATTCCTTCGGCCATTTTGGCGATATTGGACGGCGGATGCCGGCGATCCCCTTCAATAAAATCGCAATCCAGCCGCTCGGCCAGTTGCCGCCCGATCGTGGTTTTCCCGCTGCCGGCGACGCCGATGATGATCCAGACCAGCGGTGCTTCCATAGCACGTCACAGCGTATCGACTGTGAGGGAATGGGACGAGGTTAATTTATCGTTTCTACACGAATGACGGTATCAAGCAAATCATCGATATCCGCCGAATCGCCCAATCCCTGCGCGCCGTTGACGACATCGGCCTCGCCGTCGGCGGCGTTCATTACGTCGTTGCCGAACCCGGCCTTGAAGCTGTCGAGGCCGGGGCCGCCGCTCAGCGTATCGTTGCCGCCGCCGCCGCGGAGGACGTCTTCGCCGGCGTTGCCGACGAGAGAGTCGGCGTTGGCTTCGCCTTCCAGCAGATCGGCACTGCTTCCGCCGATGAGCGTGTCGCTGCCGTCAAAGCCTCGCAGCGTGACGCCCTTGCTGAGCGTCGACGCGTCGATCAAATCATTGCCGAGGCCGCCGGCGATGACCTCGAAATCGCTCATCAGGTTGTTGTTCACGTCACCGGGGAAGCCGTCGTTGGCGAGGTCATCAAGCGCGATCGTTGCCGGCCGTGCGGGAAACCCGTCGAAGCCGAATGCGTCGGTGCCCGAGCCGCCGGACCACGTGTCCGGCTGCCCGTCGCCGAAGAATTCGTCAAGGATCATGTCATCGCCGGCCATGCCCTGCACGATGTCGGCACCGAAGCCGCCCTCGATGATATCGCTGCCGGCGCCGCCATAGACAATTCCGCGCCGGCCGGTGCTGATCGTGACTGAATCATCGCCGGCCAGGCAATTGATGCGGATGTCGAAAATATCGGTAGGGGGAAAGCTGCCGTCGCTGACGCCATTGAGCGTCACATCAATCTGCGAAGTAGCGGAATTGAATGCGACGGTGATGACATCGTTGCCGGCTGTGCCGTCGATCACAAGCTGTAAATCCACCACGCTGGCCGCAAGAAGCCGGCGGGTTTCCAAGGGAAGGCAGGCGATTTTGTTCGACATATCACTCTCCAGGAATCGTGTTGCAATGCCCATTGCCCATGTAAATCCGCGTGCTGCCGTGCGCCTACGCTCGGGGTGCCACTACTTGACTCTCAGGTCAAGTAGTGCCGCCAACAAACGAACGCAGTAGACCCGCTCCGCACGACTTGGCCTGAGAGCCAAGATCGCGGCACCCAAAGTTCTGCGCGCGAATCATGCGCAATTGGCATCATCTGACCATTACCGAGTAAAATGTAACACCACGATAGACGCCACACTCGCGCGCAAATTTCCAGCACATTCCCACGCTTTGAAAATCAGCAGCCACGCGGCAGCGGAAGCTGCTGATCTGCTGCTGATCTTTCACTGATTCCGCGCCGGGCGAGCGGTCACCCCTCGGGCGTATCGAGCAACAATTGCAAGCGATTTGCCAGATCAGGTGGAAAACGGGTCGGCCAAGAAGCATCGATCAGGCCGACTTCGATCATGTCCAGCAGGTGAACCTGGTCTTTGCGACGGAAGACGGACAGCTTCACGCGCACAAGGGGTTCAAGCTCCAGCACATCAAAGTCGCCGTTGTCGAACGCGGGCACGACATCTGGGTTTGGCCAGGCGTCGGTCGGCCGGACCTTCTCGGTGGCAAACAGGATGTGAACAGCCTCCCGGAAAGATCCCTGGGACCCGTCGAGAAATGCGTCAATGCCGGCAACGTGGCGGTGTACGAAGCCGGCTGATGCAAGGGCGGATTTTACGCGATCGAAATCAGCCCGACGGATGAGGACATCAACGTCGGTCGTGTTGCGGACTGCACCTTTATCGATCGTCGCAACCCACGAGGCTACGGCGTTCCCTCCGGCGATGGCATACGGGATGCCGGCGGATTTGAACGCAGCAACGACCCTTAGAAGTCTCTTGCGCACGTCTTCCACGGCTTTCACCATCCGATCGAGGACTGTTGTAGTGTGGTCTGCCACGGCGTTGCATTCTAAAACGGCACGGCCTGGTCCATCCAGTCATCATTCTTCAGCACCTGCTTGCGGTTGAAGCGTGCCAGGCGTTCGGCGCGGTTTTGGGCCATGCGGATCAGGCGTTGCGCGCCGACGGCGCGCCAGAGGAAGCGGAGTTTTTTGGCGTGACGGACGAACACGTCGTCGTCTTTGCACGCAAAAAGCTGGGCGCTGCCGGGGTCGCCTTGGCGGGCGGAGCGGCCGAAGAGCTGGCGGTCGACTCGTCCGCTGCCGTGCGGTTCGGTGCTGATCACGTGCAACCCGCCCAGTTCAGCGACGCCGCGGCCCAGGATGATATCGGTGCCGCGACCGGCCATGTTGGTGGCGACGGTGATTTTCCCATGCTGGCCGGCTTCGGCAATGATGCTGGCTTCCTGGGCCGTTTGCGTGGCGTTGAGCACGCGGTGCGCGGTCTGCCGGGCCTGCAAGCGCTTGCCCACTTCGAGGCTGGCCAGCACGCTGCGCGTTCCAATGAGAATGGGCACGCCCTTCTTGTGCAGGTCGACCACGCGCTCGACGACGGCGTCGTATTTCTGATCGGTCGTTTCAAAAAACCGCACCGGCAGTTGCTCGCGGACACACGGCTTGTTGGTCGGAATACGCACGACCGGCCGGCGGTAGATTTGCCACATTTCCCCGGCGCTTTCCCACGCGGTGCCGGTCATGCCGCACATGATGGGGAACTGCCGGAAGAAGCGTTGAAAGCTCAGCCGCGCCAGATTCTCTTTGTCGGCGGTCACCGTGACTTCTTCCTTCACCTCGATCGCCTGATGCAGCCCGTGCCGCCAGCTTCGGTCGGCCATGATGCGCCCGGTGAACTCGTCGATGATCTGCACTTTGCCGTCGTCGCCGACCAAGTATTGCTCGCCGCGCACGTAGCAATGCCGCGCGGTCAGCGCCTGCGTCACCAGTTCTTCGCGGCGGCGGCGGCCTTTCCAGATGCCTTCATCGTTGCCGACCAGTTCATCGAGCTTGTCTTCACCGCCGGGCAGCATTTCGCAATTGCGCACGGTCCAGTCGATTTTGAAGTGCGCGCCTTCTTCAAGATTCTCGGCCAGGTGGTGGGCCGCGCGATAGTGTTTTGCGTTGGCTTCTTCGCTGGGGCTGTTGCTGATGATGAGCGGGGTGACGGCTTCATCAATCAGCAAGCTATCGGCTTCGTCGACGATCACTTTGAACAACCCCGGCACCATCAGCGGCTGGCGAATCGCCTGATTGGCCAGCAGCGTGATGGCCGTTTGGGCGCTGGTACGCAGCGTGCCGAGAATAAGTTGATCGCGCAAAAAGTCGGCGACAAGCTCTTTGCTGGTGACATACACCACGTCGCGGCGGTAGTGATCGATGCGCTGCATCGGGTTGGTATCATGCACGACGAAACCGGTGCGGAGGCCCATCATGTCGTATACCGGGCCCATCAGCTCGGCGTCGCGCTGAACGAGGTAATCGTTGACGGTAATCACGTTCACCGGCTTGCCCGCCAGCGCCCACAAACTTGCGGTGAGCGATGCGGTGAGCGTCTTGCCTTCGCCGGTGGCCATTTCGACGATGTACCCTTCGGCCATCGCCATCGCGCCCATGACCTGCACTTTGAACGGCCGCTTACCGACCGACCGCCACGCCGCCTCGCGTACCAGCGCCATGCCGCGTTCGAGCGAGGGGGTGTCCTGATATTTCCCGGGATTGAATCGCCCGAGGTGGGCGATCTCTTTGATCTTGTCGACTTCTTCTTTGAACCGGTTCGACCCCAGCGTGTGGACTTCCTTCTCCATCAACTCAATGCGCTCGGCCTGCTTTCTGAGGTACGACAAATAGGGCAGGCGATTTTTATAAACGCCCACCAGCCCGGCGACCGCCATGTCAAAACCGGTGAGTTCCGGCTGCTTCACGCGGCGGGCGTCAAAGATGCTCCAAAGTTCGTCGGCGGCGAGTTGCGACATTGTTTTTTCTCGTCCCCTCAGCCGCCACTGGTGCCCTGAACAAGCTGCAGCAAACGCCGCCAGCCTTGCCAGAAAAGGGGTCGTTTGTCGAGTTCGATTTTTACGTACGCACGCTGGCCGGGAATAAAATCACCGCGCGGGTTGGCCAATTCCACTCTTAGCGTGAACTGTTCCTGCATCGGCCGCTGGCCCGATGGGTCGCGCGGGTCGGGGGCGATTGGCCCGCCGCCGGTGTGGGTCACTTGCGGATCGACCTTGTCTTGCGAGCCGGGCACCAGTGTGTATTTCAGTGCGTGCAGCACTTCGCCAAAGCGGCCGGCGAAACGCACCTTCGCTTCGCCGGTCGGCATATCGCGGACGAGGTCTTTTCGAACCAGTTCCACCTCGGTCTGCTCGAGCGTGGCCTTCACGACCACTTCATCCAGATTGCGGATGACCGCCACTTCCTGGCCGGGTTGAATGTATCTGCCCTGCATCTCGCGATACATCGGCGAAACAAACTGGCCCGAGATCGGCGCACGAATCGTCAGCTTGTCTTTGCGCCGCCGCACGTCGGCGAGTTGGCTGCGGTAAACTTCGAGTTGCTTTCGTTCGATGTTGGCCTGCGCCGCGTCGACCACCAGAAGCTGGCGGTAGCGCGCTTCCTGGGCTTTGACGGTGGATGCGAGTTCCTGCAGGCGGGCGTCGAGCGTGTCATCCGTGGCGACGAGCAGCACATCGCCTTCTTTCACCCACTGGCCGTCGGTTACTTTCACTTCAGATACAAAACCGGGTGAATCGGCGAACACGTAACGCTCTTCGCGGGGGTTGACGACGCCCTCGGCATGTACGCTGACATTGAACGGGATGATGCCCACGAGCAGCACGATCGCCGCCGTCACCGCGCCGGTAAACGCCCACGCGCGGCCGCGCTTGCGGTGCAACTCGGTCTCGATCGTGAGGTACTTGAACAGCTTGAACAGCGGCACGCACGCCCAAGTGATCACGGCGGCCGCCGCCATCAACAGGCCGAGCCAGCGAATCTGCTCGGGCAACTGATACGTCACCATGAAGATGATGACGAACATGACGAACGCGCGGTACACCGTGCTGGTGATCGAATAGAGGAACAGCCACATCCGTTGGAGCGGCGGCGGGAGCGGTTGATTCGGCTTGATTCGGAAGACGTGGCGCTTAATCAGGCCCAGGGTGTATTCGGTGCTCTTCCGCTGAAGGTTCGGGATTTCCAGGTAGTCCGACAGCATGTAGTAGCCGTCGTAGCGCAGCAGCGGGTTGGCGTTGAAGATGACCGTGCTCACCGACGCGATGAACATCGCATTGTAGCAGAGCTGGCTGAGCAGCGAGGTTTCATTGGTATTGAGCCAGATGAACGCGCACAGCGCCGCGAAGAAGATTTCAAAAATCATCCCGCCGCTGCCGACGAGGATTTTGTGCCACTTGCTGGGAAAACCCCACGCGGTCGACGCATCGACGTACGGAGTGGGGATGAACACCAGGAACATAATGCCCAATTCATGCACCTCACCGCCGAAGCGACGACACATGAACGCGTGGCCGAGTTCGTGAATGAGCTTCGTGAGAACGAACACCGCCCACAGCCACAGCCAGTTATCCGGCGAAACCGTATGCGCGGCGGCGGACTGGATTCGGCCCCACTCGGGCGCGATCTTGAAAACCGCAAACCCCACGACCGCCAGCCACAGCAGAATGCCGAAGTGACTGAGAAACGTCTTCATCAGCGGCATCCAGCGCACCAGGAAGGTGTCGCAATCCCACAGCGGAATCCGCGGGAACATCACTTGCAGCATCCGGCCCTGCATCTTCCGCTTCAACTGCTTTTTGTGCCTGCGGAGAAGGATCTTTGCATCCGGCGTGACGTCGGTTTCGATGAGGTTCGCGGCATAGAGCTGCGAGAGAATCTGAATCACTTCCGGCTGGGTCGGCGCATCATCCGCCAGCGTTCCGCCAACGATATCCCACGATTCGCCCACGGTTCGCCGGCCGTCGAGCAGGCCGATGAAACGGTAAGCGGCATCCGACAACCGATGAAACTGGTTGCCCGCCGGATCGCGCACCACGTACCACCGCTCCCCGCGGTAATACTGCCGGCTGATCTGCGCGGTGGCGCGCAGCTTCGGCTTCAGGCCGACCACTCGGTACCAGGACTCGGAGAATGTTGGTCTTAGTTGCAGCATCGTTGGTCGTTGTGGGTTGTAGGTGGTGGGTTGGTTGTTGACTGAAGTATCCAACCTACAACCAACTACCTACAACCAACATCCTTACAGCCAAGTCCACGCTTTCATCTTCACCCAGTCGACAAAACGATGGGTCCATTGCCATCCGAGCGCGCGAGGTTCGATGTCGATTTTCACTTCGCCAGCCTGACCGGGAAGCCAGTTATTATTTCCCGCGCCGACCACCGTGCCGTATACGCGGAAGACGTTTTTGTTTTCCTTCTGTTCGCTTAGCGGCACGAGCCGGCGGACTTCGAACTCGACTTTCTCTTCGGGTGATGACGTCGTCGCCAGCTTGCCGGTCTGCCGGCTGTTTTCGTTTTTCTGCGCCAGCTGAACTTCTTGAATGTCGCGCTCGTGAACCAGCATTTCCACTTCCAGCCGTTCGCTGTTCACTTCGCCGACCTGGAAGATTTCGTCGCCCAGCTTGATCGTGGTGCCCTGCTTGTCGCGGAAATCGCCCTTGAGCACCTGGCCCGCGATCGGCGCGAGAACCTTGCCCTGCGACACTTTCAACTTGAAGAAATCCGCCGTGGCGTCGGCCGACTGACCGAGCAGATCGGCGGCGATGGCCTCGGCGATCTTTCCTTCGCCGCGCAGCTTGGAGGCTTCGCTATGCTTGCCTTCGGCTTCGAGCTGTTTGGAAAGCATCTGCAATTCGTAGTCGTCGGTCTTCATCTCCGCGATGAGCTGGCCCGCCGTCACGCTGTCGCCTGGGCGAACGTGTACCTTCGCCAGGATGCCCTCGTACGGGGCGCTGACGATTCGTTTATCGAGTGAGACAAATGTAAACGGCGCGGAGACCGTGTACATCGGCTTGTAAAAGCACACGAATGCGATCAGGCCGATCACGAGCATCGAAATCAGCACGCCCAGCCGGTGCTTCGGCCCGACGACCATCTTGCCGACGTTGCCGGCGCTCAGCACCGTCTTGGTCATCCACCAGCGGTCGTTCTCAAACCGATCGTGCAACTGCGGCGCGAGCAGTTCCGCGGCCACAACAAGCCCGTTCAACGCCGCGGGGTTGAGCTTGGTGCCGGGGTGGAATTCGAGCGTGATAACGCCCTTCATTTCGCCGCTGCGCCGCATCGGCAAGCTGAGGATTGTCGCGCCGCCTTCGGCGCGGCTCAGGGTCTGCGCCATGCGGGTGATGTTTTCCGAACCGGTGCCGTCGGCCTCATAATGAACCGGGCCTTCCTGGTCGGCGCATTCGTCCATCACCTTTTCGATCATCACCGATAGCTCTTGCTTGCGGTCGAAGTTCTCGGTGTGGCTCATCGCCCGCAAGCGCATGTTGCGGAAGCGGCGCCAGCCGATGCTGACGCGCGCGGCGCTGGTGCGCGTGGCGAGCTCGTTGCACAAGCCCATCGCTGCCGCGACGTAGCCTTCGGCGGTCGCGAAGCTGCTGCTGAACTGCAGCACGTCCTGGTGCGTTTTGGCCTGCACCGCAACGTTCTCCAGCTTGCGGCGCATCACAAAAATATCAAAGTATCCGGCGACGAGGCGCATCGAATCGAGGCGTTGCTGCGCCCGCTGCAGGTCCCGGCAACGGGTGATCACCGACGTGACGGCGACAATGTTCCCGGCTTCATTGGAAAGCAGAGTCACCAGGCAATATTGGATATCCCCAGAAGCGTCGGCGGCATCGACTTCGATCGCCCCGTCTTTGCGCTGCTGCACACAGGGCAGCGAAATTTCTTTGAACGCCAGAATGGCGGCGTCACGTTGTTCGGGCGTAGACGAATCCGGGCGAATATGATCGACGAGTTCGAGCAGAAACCCGCTTTGCTCCCCCGGCCGAACCATAAATGCCGCGGCCTCGGTGCCGGCGACGGTGACGGCCTGCATGTAGATCAGTTCGTGCAGGAACTGCGGCAGGTCGGGCGCGTTTTGAATCGCCTTCTGCAACTGCTGCATGCGCGAGAGCGCCTTTTGCGACTCCTGCTGCTGCTGTTGCCGCTGCTTCTCCTGCGAGCCGCCGGATTGTGATGAATCGACTACTGTAGACATAAGTGCCAGTTGTTCGTTGTCAGTTGTTGGTTGTTAGTTGTCAGATGAAAAATCATGCCCTGTAACTTCTGGCAACTATCCACTGACAACGGGCAACTTCCTTCAGTTATTGGCCGCAGTTCCGACGGGCGCTGTCGGGTCGGTGAGCAGTTCCGGCGGAAGCTTCAGTTCGACGTCCAAACCCGATGCCCGATTTTCAGGGTTAGCCAGTTCCAGCCGCACCGCCTGCGTGCCCGATCGCGCATCGGCCACGGGGGCGATGAAGATGATCTTGGCTTTCTGCCACGCGTCAGCCTTATCAACCGTATAACGCACGGGCAATTCCTGGCCGGGCGACAGCCGGGCGACCTGCCATGCCTTCAATAGCGGCACTTCGACCCAAAGCGGGTCATTTTTTACGACGCTGATGGCACCCTCGGGCTTTTGAGGGTCGGCCATTTCACCCGCGTCGACGGAAATCTTTTCGACAATGCCATCAATATTGCTCACGATCTGCATCAATTCAAGCTTCACCTTTTGACGGCCGTAAACGGCGATCGCCTGATCTTTCTTATTCTTGGCTTCGGCACGCTTCAGGTCGGCCACTTCCATCGTGATGCGGGCTTCTTCCACTTCCTGAGTGGAATACGCGCCGTCGCCGCCGCCGGCTTTGCGTTCGTATTGAACTTTGCGGAGTTGAAACTCTTTTTCGGCAGCCTGACCTTCGATCTGGCTTTCGGCATCAATGCGGCGGATTTCGGCTTCCGCCTCGTCCATTCGCGTTTCCTGTTTCACGAGCGGCTGGCCGACTTTGACCGTGTCGCCGTCCTTTACCAGCACTTGGGCGACGATGCCCGCGCCTTCAAACGCAAGCGTATGCCGCGCGCTAGGCTGTGTGACCGCCCCAACGGTCGCCGGCTCGGCGGCGATCGCGATCGCGGAAGTTGTTGCCAGAAAAAGAGTTGCGGACAATAAGCGGTTCATCATCGAATCCCTAATTTCTACACCCGTTTCTACACCCGTTTTTTTGCACAACAAGCCGCCACGGGCACGAGATCATAACGTATAGAAGCACAAAATGGCACGGTCAAGCAAAACCCGACCTACGACGTAACAAACCAGCTCTCAAGCCACCTGAAAACGGCAGATTTAAACGATCGGCCCGTTGCCGCGGCAGACGCTAAAGAACGCCGCCGGGGAGTGTAAACCACTTTCTGTAAAAACAAGCCACCGTTCGTTCTGATTAAGGCGTGTTTGAAAGAACCTTAGATCAGGAGACGAACGATGGCAATCGCGAGTATCGGGTTAGATATGGATTTGGTC
>Ga0163148_10000317_pt1 | contig 64267 bp, 45 predicted proteins | sample OliLakLV19MP7P2_FD_148606 | JGI IMG/M metagenome (GOLD analysis project Ga0163148, IMG submission 148606) | Freshwater microbial mat bacterial communities from Lake Vanda, McMurdo Dry Valleys, Antarctica- Oligotrophic Lake LV.19.MP7.P2 | ecosystem: Environmental > Aquatic > Freshwater > Lake >... | reverse complement strand
TGCATGAAAGCACAAAAGCCAAAATCTAACGAAATACTAAACCGAGTCCTATTGCTTAATGAGGAGCAGCGAGTTTTAGCAAAACTATTCAATTTTTAAAATGGGTGTCCCAGTGCGGAAGACAGGACAATTGATCCGATGTTAACATCGCAAACCAAAGTGATGCTAACTGTTTTTGATGGGAAGATTATTTATAATGTGATTGATTAATGAAACTTTTAAACCACGAAGGCTCAAAGGCTCAAAGATTCACGAAGAAACCTAACCTCGGTCTGTATCCTTACAGACCGAAACTTTATATTGTGTGAGCACACAGACCACAGGTTGAGAAGTGGAAATTTCTCAACATAACATTGTAAAAACCCCTCTGTGTTCTCTGTGTTTAAAAAGCCTCTGAACAATAATTACTTCTTAAAAGCAAACTTAAAATATATAAGCATACCGCATAGCACAAACATGATTGCATTGCAGATGATAACCGGCCAAAGCGTTAACGCAAACGCATAAACCAACCACACCACTGTACTGGTTAAAACAATTAAGAGCATAGTAAGGCTCAGGTCACCCGCGCTTTTAGTTTGCCAGGTTTTGTACACCTGCGGAATAAATGTAATGCAACTTAAAAAACTGCCGAGGTATCCTACTAAATCAATGTAATTCATACTCTTCTATTTAGTTTTCAAGCTCGACAAGAATTCAATCATATCGCGGATGTCACTTTTCGACAACGTCTTGCCCACGGGCGGCATACTGCTTGGATAATTCTCGCGCTTCTCAATTCTGCCAACGGGAACTTCTAAAGGCTCAGCTTGTGATGTCTTTAAGATCAACTCTTCCCCATCTTCACTCAATAATGTACCCGATACTTGCTGGCCATCTTTCAACGTAAGTTTCACCATGCCAAATCCTGGGGCAAGGCGAGCACTTGGTTCTATCAAGGCCTGCAGTATCTGTTCACGAGTTAATTGATTTCCAATGTTGGTTAAGGATGGCCCTACCAAACCGCCTTGATCACGAATGGCGTGGCATCGCACACATTGAGCGGCTGAGTTCCAGAAAAAAATATTTCGTCCTCGTTCACGATTACCCCCAAGCAGAGTTCCAGCATATTCATTAACTCCAGTATCATTCGTGCGAAGTTTTGACGCTTTCGCAATTAACGTTTCTGAATTAGTAGCCTCTGCAGCCTCCATCAATTCCAAGGTCAGTCCTTCCGAAAGTTTCTTACCTAGCAATTGATCAACCACATTTGATAGTACCGGCTCACTCTTTACTGGATCCATTTTACCCAGCACACGCAAAAGTTGTTGTTGCTCAGGCAAGGTTCCCTTTTCAAAAATTGGTTTCACAATTCCTGGAAGGTTCTCTTTAGAAATATTCAGGTCATTCAGTAATCCTATTGCGGTTGTTCTAACGGATCCTTGTTTGTCATTCATCCCCGCCTTGATAGCCGCCTCTAGTTGATCGTATTTAAGTACATGTAACGCAGTGAGCGTAGCGGAGCGCACCTCGGGTGAAGAATTAGCACCCATTGTCTTCGCTAAGTCTGCATTGTAATCTGAAAGATTTAAATCGGCTAGCATTTTTGCTGCCGCAACCAAGATAGTTTCATTCTTCTCTTGCAAGAATCCTTTTAGTTCAGGACTAATTTTTGATTTGATCATTTGCGGATCGCGCGTTACTGCTCCACGATAGCGTCCATCTACCCGATCAAGCACGGAAGGGTTTGCCCATGTTCCTAAAGCAGCCATTGCTTCAGCGCGCAATGCAGTTGGTATATTTTTACGTTTTGCAAACGCAATCAACATAGTTAATTCTTTATCACCACCAACACGCACACACGCATTGATACCGCGTCTCAACAAGGGTTCTGAGGTAAATCTTTCTTCCTTCAAAAGCGCAGCTAAATCAGGTAACGCGTTTTCAATTGATAAATCATCATTGATAGCACGTGCTGCTTCCGTAACAATGTATTCTTCCTTGTCTTGAAGAAAGAGGGCTACTTTCTCACTTCGCAATCTTCTTAATACCAACACGGCAGCAATACGTAAATCGCGTTCAGGACTATTTACTAAGGCAACTATGGGATCAACCTGGCCAATGCGCGCCAATGCCATCACTCCCGCATGGCGGATATAAAGATCCTCATCATTGTTTAAATTAATCATAGCAATTAATGGAGCAACTGCATCTTTACTCTCTATACGCCCAATTGCCTGCGCGGCAAAGAACTTTACGCGTGGATTGGAATTAGTAAGCAGCGAGATCAATTGCGGACTTGCTTCCGCATATTTTTTATCCCCTAGAATTTTAACTGCTTGTGCAACAATTTCAGCATCTGCATCGGATAGCAGAGGCATTAATTCAGTCGCATATTTTTTATTCGCCTCAATTAATTGTCCCATACCCCAGATGGCATGAATGCGGGCCATTTGATTTTCCTGTTGATTAATTGCTTGTTTAAAAACTTCTGCACCTTTATCTCCGCGGGCTGCCAATTCAAATTGCGCCTTCTGGCGGATGCGCAGATCACCATATGAAAGTAACTTTAAAAGTTCATCGGCCGATTGAACTTCATACTTCAATAGCATGAGCCTATGCGTTTCAGCGCGCTCAGCTTTCAAGTCATTTGTTTGTTCCGTTACATCCAACTTCCATACCCGCCCATAATTTTTTGTATTCCAGCCGTTAATCCAATCAGCCACATAAAGCGCACCATCAGGACCAAAACGAATGCCAGTTGGCAGGATGCCGCTAAGTACATCGGTTTCTGAATCAAGATCAAACGATGCACCTTTTGGTTTTAAACTAAACGACCAAATGTGCGAGCGCGTAGGGTCGCCAACAAACTCAACCAGAAAAAATTTATTCTTCCATTTAGAACCTAATGCTGTTCCTGGATTGAACACCATGCCCGTTGGGCCGTTATGATAATTTACGATCGGAGGAATAATGTGTGCCGCTTGTCCTTCCCAGCGTGGTTTAGAAAAGGTTTCATCCATCCACACATTATAGGTATTGTTTTTCGGATCAGTGTATTTTCCATACTGCCAGTTCGACCGCCAACCCGCATCCGACCCTTCAACAACATGCACCAGGCGTTCACTCTCCCCTGCGTGGTCGCCATCATTATCTGATGAAATCAAATTTCCGTAATCATCGAAAACAAATTCGTGCGTATTGCGCAAGCCTGAAGCAAATACTTCAAAATCGCTACCATCCGGATTTGATCGCACAATTACCCCTTCATTTGGATATGGATATTTCTTTCCATCTTTTGCAGTAATGTTTGCACCGATGTCGCCAATGCCCCAATAAATTTTTCCATCAGGCCCCTGAATTACGCCTGACATACCGTGCCCACTAAAACCAATGTGCACTGAGTAGCCATGACTAATCGATTCTTTCTTTTCAGGAATACCATCTCCGTCTTTATCTTCCAACCGCCACATATCCGGGCCAATGCCAACAAACATATCGTTCTTGCGAACCAGCAAAGCTCCTGCAACATCATTAATTTCATCATTGAAGTCATGAACAATGCGTGTTGAGATGTCGGCAATGCCATCACCTGATTGATCTTCCAAACGCCAAACCTCATCTTGCTCCACACCCAGATCGCGCCAATCATGAACACCATCTTTATTTAAGTCTTTTAACCATTTGTTTTCTTTACTTTTCTCGGTAGCAAAAGTTGCTTTTAAAAAAGCGCGTCTTTCTTCAACAGTTTGCAAGGCTATGGAAGCAGTCATCCAATCCTGATGGCCCCGAATATCAAACTCAGAATTTTTTTGTCGATTGGTACGTGTAAGATAAATTCTTCCTTCATCATCAATAGACATAGCAATTGGATCGGGCGCTAGAGAATCTGACGCCCACAGGTTTAGTGTTAATCCTTCTGCTAGTTGAACCGAAACATTTTCCCGGGTTTCTTTGGCGATTTTTAATCCTGTTTTTGAATCTTCTTCAATTACTAAGGGAGTTTCAACTGGAGTTGATGTGCATGTGAATAGTAGACTAGCGATCACCAAAAGAACAGAGAATTGGAAAAACTTTGATTTCATTTTAAAAAAATTGAGGTAGATATTTTTCTATTGAGAACGAGGGATTGTTAAGTTAACAGGCGTTACAACTATAGGTGCCAGACCGACAAGAGTGTGACCTGCAAGGAGCAGCGGCAAAGGCAAGCGGTCAGATACCTTCATTTATATTAATTTTCAATACGTTAATTAAACAACACCAACTCTACACCTTTCGGATTTGTTAGATACGAATTAATAATATTCTGAACCACGCGATTATCCTTGGATGGTTTAATAAAATTTCGAGCGGATTCAAGATTTGAAATTGATTCGTTTTCTTCAAAGAAACCAAAGCCTAAATAACTGCCACGCTCTACTAATACTACCGACTTCTCCTCTGGGCTTCGGCCCTTACCAACCATAGCCACTGTTTGTCCATTCTCAAAAAATGAATCAATCGCTTGCTGTGCGCGCTTGTTATATTTGTTTTCTTTCTCTACACCTTGGCAAGCTCCCTTGCACGAACCCGACTGATAACTGAAGCATAGCCCTTTCGCGATTTGCAAGCCACACAGCTTTGGACACAGATCAAACTCCTTTACTTTATCCCACATAAAATTCCACGCATCACCTTTGGAAGTAAATGTGATCAAGGGTTTTGTTCCACGACTTACAACATTCACCGCAAAACGTAAATACTCGTTGCGATCTTCATAATCATACACACCCCACTCTTCAACTTTATATTTTTGCGCCAGATTATATTTAGGCCAGAGTCTCCGTATCTCCTGCGATTCCAAAATGAATGCAATCAATTCGCTACCCGTTAGCTCAAAGGTGATGTTATGAATTTCATTTCGAATATTTGATCGATTCCATTCGCGAGCCTCGCCCGTAAAGTGTCCGGCAATTCTTTTTTTAATATTCACTGCCTTACCTACATAAATCACTGTGCCCCGAGCATCTAAAAAATAATACACTCCTTCTTTAGCCGGCAGTTTATCAAAATCCTCTTTGGGCAAGTTGGGTGGCAAAATAGTTTCACCAGCATTTCTCTTTAATGATTTGGCGATTACGCCCGTGTCATCGCGCTTGATCAAAATATCAAAAATCTTTGCTGTAGCAAGTGCATCGCCACCTGCCCGATGTCTGTTTAGAATTTTAATACCAAGACTTTCTGCTAATCGCCCTAAACTGTATGACTTAAGTCCGGGTATAATTTTTCGGCTCAGCCGCACAGTGCACAACTTCTTTGAGTTCCACGCAATTCCTTGCCCTTCAAATTCTTTCTTTAAAAAGCTATAATCGAAGTGCGCATTGTGTGCAACAAAAATCCTATCCTTTAACCAATCAAAAATTTCTTCGGCCAAATCTTCAAATGCTGGCGCTTCCTCCACCATAGCAGAAGTAATTCCAGTAAGGCCTGTAATAAAGCTTGGTACTTTGCGCCCCGGATTTATTAGCGTGTGAAAACTGTCGGTAATTTGCACGCCATCGTAATGATAAATCGCAATTTCAGTTACGCGATGATTTTCTGCGTAGCCGCCAGTAGTTTCAATATCAACAATTGCGTACATAAGGCAGCGAAGGTAAGAAGTGATTTTCATTAAACACATAGGCACATGGTAACACATAGATTTATGTCGTAACATTTCTGTGTACCCTATGTTCCTATGGGTTTATTAAATAGAAGTTTTCAAATTGATACGCCAAATGATTTACTTCATTCAGGAATTGAGTTGGTAATTTTGTATTTTTATTCCCATGAAAACATACCTCTTAAAACTTGATGAGGCCCAGGAAGAAGCGGTTCAGGCACTTACTAAAGCATTAAAAATTGAAACTGAGGTTTTTTCTGAGGGCGATGAGGAAATTGCTCTTTCCATGGCAATGGAAGAAGGAAAAAATTATGGACGCCTTTCGATAGAAGAACAAAAGGACTTCAATCAGAATAGTTTTTAGATTTTTAAACCGAAAATAAATTTAGGGCATCTCTGAAAACTCCGCTTACCCTTCTCTTTTGGAGCAGGGGTTGAGGTAATGAGAGCAAGGGTTTTTAGAGATGCCCTTTATAGATACTTCCCCAAAAAATAATTCAGATGAATGGACTAGTTCGCTTTTTATTAAACGGTTTAGCAGTAATGCTTACTGGCTACTTGCTGAAGGGCGGTGTTCATGTTGAGAATTATGGGTACGCGCTATTAGTAGCCGTTGTCATTGCAATTGCCAACGTGCTTGTCAAACCTATTCTGATTATTCTTACCATCCCAATAACAGTGGTTACTCTGGGCCTTTTCCTTTTAGTGATCAACGCGTTGATTATTTTACTGGTTGACTACTTTGTGCCTGGCTTTGAGGTTGATGGATTTTGGTGGGCGCTTGGGTTTAGTTTAATCCTTTCAATTTTTAACAGTCTGTTTACTGATTTAACTAAAGAGAAAAAGAAGAATTAATTGGCCACAGATTCACTGATTAAAAATAAATTTAATTCGAAATCTGCGAAATACTATTGTTATTAATATTCATAACAGTTTCGCACAAATATTCGCAAATTTTAAATACTCATTATTTAATCTAATGAAGAGTAAAATTTAATCAGTGAATCTGTGGCAATGAATTTATTCCTTACTTAAAAACAATGTTTGTGTTGGATAAGCAAACTCAATTCCTTCAGCGGCAAAAGCATTGAAGATTTCCATGTTGATCTTCTGTTGCAAGTCCATATACTGATTGTACTCCGAAGTTTCGACAAAGTAAACTATCTCATAATCTAAACTGGAAGCGCCAAACTTTTGGAAATGCGCCCGATCAAAAGCAACTCCTTCTTTCGTTTCAATAATACCTTTAAGGATAGCTGGAATTTTTTCAAGTTGCACTGGAGTGGTTTGATAAATAACCCCAAGCGCAAACACAATTCTTCTACGCTCCATACGCTTAAAATTGTGGATGCGCGAATTGGTGAGATCACTATTTGAAAACACGAGTTGTTCACCGGTAATACTTTTTAAGCGGGTGGTTTTAATACCAATGTATTCAACGGTTCCCTTCTTATCGTCTACTGTAATAAAGTCACCTATCTCAAACGGACGATCTAAAAAGATTACAAAGTAATTGAACAGATCGCCCAAAATATTTTGTGCTGCCAATGCAATCGCGATACCTCCAATACCCAAGCCTGCAACAATGGCTGTAACATCGTACCCAAAATTGTTAAAAATAAAAAGCAACCCAATGATCCATAGTAAAGCATTTACAATAAGCATAATACCTCCCAATTGTTTCAACTTCTCTTCGCCATCTTCTTTGGATCTAATAAATGCTTCAAGTGAAAGGCGCACAAAGGATGAAAACATACGCACTGCATAGAAAGCAAGGATAACGACCATTGCATTGTGAATGAGTTTTTCAACCCGATCTGAAAAGGTTAAATAGTGCAACCCTAAGTAAACGATAAGAAAATTAAATACGGGTAACCCAAACTTTTCAATCCCACTAATCAAATAATCATCGAGCTTAGTTTCTGTTCCACTAGCCCACTTTTTAAGTCTGCTTAAAAGACCTTTTCTAAAAAGCCTAAGTAATAGCAAGCCCCCAACAATAATTCCTAACGTGATTAGGTAATGTTCAACTGTGTTGCCAAAATATTCGTGCTGCAATGTTTCGTCCATGTCTATATTATTAGTAGATGCAAAATTACTATCTCAGGGAGAGGAGACAAACCTATTCCAGTATTTCCGGTTTTTTATTAGTAAATAAAACCACTAGCAGAAAATCTTGCTTACCAGCTGCAATCTTTTCTTAATTTACCTGCTTAATACTTGGAATTGTAAAACATGCTTGCATTTTGTTAAATGCATTTAAACATTCAAAGATTTATTATAAATCCAAACAAAGACTCAATGAAAAAAATACTTTGGCTAATTCTTATTTGCCCTGCAGCGTGGGCGCAACTGCTTGCTCCACTAACCGTAGAAAAAATTATGCGCGATCCTAAATGGATAGGTGTAGCACCATCCAACGTAAGTTGGGCAGAAGATGGAAAACAAGTTTATTTCAGTTGGAACCCTGATCGCAACTCAGGAGATTCTCTCTATTCGATTTCGGTTACCAACCGTACGCCACAAAAAGTAAATGCTGCAATAAGGAGGGCTCTACCCACTTCCTTTACTAGTGAATATAATAGAGCATTCACCAAAAAACTTTATGAGAAAAGTGGAGATATATTCTTATTAGATATCGCTACTGGGAAAACTACTCAGATAACCAATACGCTTGATCGCGAATCAAACCCAACATTTTCGCAAGATGAAAAGAAGATTCTCTTTACTGCCGATGGAAATTTATTTAGCTGGGATATAAGTACTGGTGCATTCACCCAAGTCACAAACTTCAAGAAGGGAAACAAAAGACCCGAGGCCAAACAATCGCTACAAGAAAAATGGTTGAAAGATAACCAACTGGTATACTTTGAAATTTTAAAAGAACGCAGCGATTCCCGCAAGGCAACTGAAAAAAATCGCAAGGCCGATCAGCCCATTCGTCCAAAGGAAATTTATTTGGACGATAAAAACGTTGATAATATTCAATTAAGTCCGGATGGAAATTTTATTACCTATCGCCTTACAAAAAATGCAAGTGGAAAAAATACGATCGTGCCCAGCTATGTAACTGAGTCTGGATTCACAGAAGATATTCCAACACGCACAAAGGTGGGTGTAGCGTTAAGCGTTTCAGAATTATTTGTTTATGACATTAAGGGCGACTCTGTGTTGGCGGTTAAAACCGATAACATTCCCGGCATCTTTGATGCACCCGAATATCGCAAAGACTATCCCGCCAAGGCTGCCAAGCCAGATGCAAAGGAGAAGAAACCTGAGGCAAGACAAGTTTCCTTTACAAGTTTAATCTGGTCGGCCGATGGAAAACAAAATGCCATTGTTGCACGGTCGCAAGACAATAAAGATCGTTGGATTCTTTCATTGGATGTAACTACTCAAAAATTTTCTGTCATCGATCGCCAACATGACGATGCATGGATCGGTGGCCCGGGCACAGGCGGCTTCTTTGGTGGCGCCAACGTGGGTTGGTTAGCTGATAATAAAACAGTTTGGTTTCAATCGGAAGAAAGTGGCTACTCACATTTATATAGTGTAGATGTTACAACCGGAAAGAAGCAAGCACTGACCTCGGGAAAATTTGAAGTGCAATCTGTAACGCCTTCACGCGATAAGAAATTTTTTTACCTGACAACCAATGAAGAACACCCCGGTGAAAAACATTTTTATAAAATGTCGGTAAGCGGTGGCAAGCGTGAAAAACTTACAACCATGACTGGAGCAAACGAAGTTGATCTTTCGCCTGACGAAAAATGGTTGGCCATTCGGTATTCGTATAGCAACAAGCCGTGGGAGTTTTACATTCAGGAAAATAAAACTGGAGCAAGGCCGATTCAAATTACTAACTCGTTGTCTGCCGAATTCAAATCATATAACTGGCGCGATCCCGAATTAACAACCTTTAAAGCCCGTGATGGTGCCGATGTTTATACGCGTATTTATAAACCCGAAAAGCCGAATGGTGCAGCCGTTGTTTTTGTTCATGGTGCTGGCTACTTGCAGAATGCACATAAGTGGTGGAGCAGTTACTTCCGTGAATACATGTTTCACAATCTTTTGACTGACAGAGGATACACGGTAATCGATATGGACTATCGAGCCAGTGCTGGCTATGGTCGCGATTGGCGCACGGGCATTTATCGCTTTATGGGTGGCAAAGATTTAACCGATAATGTTGATGGCGCTAAATGGTTAACTGAAAAATATGGTATTGACCCAAAACGAATTGGTGTATATGGCGGTTCGTATGGCGGCTTCATTACGTTGATGGGAATGTTTACCACGCCTGATGTATTTGCTGCCGGTGCAGCGTTGCGACCAGTAACTGATTGGGCACAATACAATCATGGATACACAGCAAATATTTTGAACATGCCGTATCAGGATAGCATTGCTTATGTAAAAAGTTCACCGCTCTATCATGCAGAAGGATTGAAAGGTCATTTATTAATCTGTCACGGCATGATTGATACAAACGTACATTTTCAGGATGCGGTAAAACTTTCGCAGCGATTAATTGAGTTGGGCAAAGACAATTGGGAGCTTGCCGGATACCCGATGGAAGATCACGGGTTTGTAGAACCCAGCAGTTGGACGGATGAGTATAAGCGAATCTTAAAATTGTTTGAAGAGAATTTGAGGTAGGGATATCCTAGTCTCTTAAAGTTTACAACAGTTTACTAATAATCTGTATAAACCGCTCTTTAGCTTACGCGAGTGGTTAGAATTAGTATTCCCATTCCAGTATCTTGTCTCACCAATTCTTGAACAATTAATCGCTAACGATATGAAAATTTCTACTCGACTTATTTTACTCATCCTCGCAGTTACCCCAATTGTTTTTGCGCACGCGCAAGGCACCATGCTGTTGCGCCAGCCTACCATTAGCAACACCGATATTGTATTTGTGTATGCCAACGATTTATGGATTGTGCCCAAAGAAGGTGGTGATGCGCGCAGACTCACCAGCAACGAAGGCGAAGAAAGTGATCCACATTTTTCACCCGATGGTAAGCTGATTTCCTTTACGGGGCAGTATGATGGCAATACCGATGTGTATTTAATTCCGGTTGAAGGCGGCCAGCCTCAGCGCCTCACCTGGCATCCGGGCAATGATGTGGTTACTGGATGGACACCCGATGGAAAAGAAATTCTGTTTGCCTCCACACGTGAGGGCGTTGCCACGCGTGAATCAAAATTTTTCAAAATCAACAAAGCAGGTGGTATGGAAGAAGCACTAGCTATTCCACGCGCTGTAGCCGGAGAAATTTCTGATGACGGAAAGTTTATTGCCTATCAGCAAATTGGTTTCTGGGATCCCGAATGGAGAAACTACCGGGGCGGACAAGCAAAACCTATTTGGATTGTTGACCTAAAGTCTTATGTACTTAAGATGACTCCGCAAACAGACAACGAGCGGCACACTGATCCTGTCTGGTTAAACAATGTTGTGTATTATTTATCCGAGCGTGATTATGCAAACAATGTTTGGTCTTACAATCCTGCTAACAACGAATCCAAACAACTTACTTTTCATTCTGACTTTGATGTAAAAAGTATTGATGCCGGTGGCGGGCAATTGGCTTACGAACAAGGTGGTTATTTGCATACCCTAAATCCCGCAACAACGGCAACAAAAAAATTAACGATCAATGTTCGGGGTGATTTTCATTGGGCACGCGCGCGGTGGCAAGATGTAAAATCGAATGCGCTCATCAACGCTTCGCTTTCACCAACTGGTCAGCGTGCGTTGTTTGAATACCGGGGTGAAATTTTTACCGTACCAAAAGAGAAAGGTGATTGGAGAAATATTACCAATTCATCAGGTGCGGCTGATCGCAGTCCTGTTTGGTCGCCCGATGGAAAAAGAATTGCCTGGTTTAGTGATGCAAGTGGTGAGTATCAATTGATGATTGCTGATCAGGAGGGATTAGTGAAACCAAAAGTGATTGCCATTGCCGATCCAACTTTTTTCTTCAAGCCGGCGTGGTCGCCCGATGGAAAGTTCATAGCCTTTACAGATACTGATTATAATTTATGGTATACCGATGTTGCATCCGGTCTAACCAAAAAAGTAGATACCGAACGCTACGCGCATCCTAATCGATCGTTGAATCCTGTTTGGTCGCCCGATAGTAAATGGATTGCCTATGCGCGATTGATCGACAGTCATTATAAAGTAATAAAAGCTCACAATGTTGAAACCGGAAAAACGCTTCAACTAACGGATGGCATGGCCGATGCTATTTCTCCGGTATGGGATGCGAGTGGCAAGTATCTCTATTTTCTTGCAAGCACCAACTATGGTTTAAATACCGGCTGGCTTGATATGAGTTCATACGAACGCCCCGTAACTCGCGCGCTGTATCTGATTGTGCTTAGTAAAGATGATCCGTCACCATTGTTGCCTCGCAGCGATGAAGAAAAAGAAAAACCTAAAGACGATAAAAAGGAAGAGAACCCGCCTAACGGGAAGGCCGTGAAAGAAACAACTCCGGTGGTTAAGATTGATCTTGATGGAATCGGTCAACGCATTGTAGCTGTTGATATTCCTTTGCGGGATTATCAAGAATTAATTTCCGGACCGGATAGCTATGTTTTTTATACTGAATCAGTACCAAATCAAACTGGAGAAACTTTACACCGATACAACTTCAAAGATCGTAAGAGTGAAGTATACTTGTCAGCCATCAATGAAGCTTCTGTTTCAAATGATCGCAAGTCATTGCTTTATCGCAACGGCAGCACGTGGGGAATTTTAGGTACAACCGACAACAACAAGAAATCAGGCGATGGAAAGTTAGATGCACTTTCATCTCTCAAAGTAAAAATAGAACCGCGCGAAGAGTGGAAACAAATTTTTCGTGAAGGCTGGCGCTATCAGCGCGACTTCTTATACGTAAACAATACCCATGGCGCTCCATGGAATGATGTATACAAATGGTATAGTCCATGGGTAGAGCATGTTCAACATCGCACTGATCTAAATTACATCGTTGATATTCTTGGTGGCGAAATTGCGGTTGGTCATTCGTATACGCGCGGTGGCGACTTTCCGCAGATAGATAATGTACCGATCGGATTACTGGGTGCCGACTACGAATTAGAAAAAGGTACCTATCGGTTTAAAAAGATTTATACCGGTGAAGACTGGAATCCAAATCTAAATTCGCCTTTGCGGGAACCTGGTATTGGTGTAAACGTTGGCGACTATCTGTTAGAAGTTAATGGAGTTGCAATCTCTGCTTCTGAAAATTTCTTTAGGTATTTTGAAGGTACAGCCAATCGTCAAACAAAAATCAGGGTGAATAGTAAGCCTGGTTTAGAAGGATCGCGCTTAGTTACTGTAGTGCCAGTGGCCAATGAAAATCAATTGCGCATGATGAACTGGGTAGAAAGCAATCGCAAAGAAGTAGATGAGCTTTCCGATGGAAAAATAGCCTATGTGTATATTCCCAATACAGGACAGCCGGGGTACACGTATTTCAATCGTTACTACTTTGCGCAACAAGATAAAAAGGGTGTGGTGATTGATGAACGTAATAATGGCGGAGGCTCAGCTGCTGATTACATGGTAGATATTATGTCGCGCCAATTGATGGGATATTTTAACAGTAAGGTTGGTGATCATCGTCCGTTCCTTACTCCAAATGCAGGAATCTTCGGACCAAAAGTTATGGTGATCAATGAGCGTGCGGGTTCGGGTGGAGATCTTCTTCCTTATCTTTTTAACAAAATGAAAATCGGGCCGTTGGTTGGAACCAAAACCTGGGGTGGACTTGTGGGTACTTGGGATACTCCACCTTTTCTAGATGGTGGTCGCATGGTAGCGCCACGTGGGGGATTCTACGATACCGATGGTAAGTGGGCAGTTGAAGGAGTTGGTATCTCACCTGATATAGCCGTAGAGCAAACTCCTGCCGATGTTATTAAAGGCAGAGATCCACAATTGGAACGTGCTGTTCAAGAAGCCTTAAATTTATTGAAGACTCAAGGTGTAGAATTAAAACCTGAGCCGGCACCACCGGTTAAATATAGAAGACCAGCAAAGAAGAATTAAACTGCGACAGTATAAATTACTTATGCTTCTTAATCAGGGCTAAAGCCCATGTAATCTCGACCTGCAATCGCAGGCTTAAGCCTATTGTTATAGATCAAGTGAGAATATAGACTTTAGTCCGATAAAATTAGTGTACTGATACCCTGCTCATTGAGAACTTACAAACCAATAAGTTACAAGCTAACGCTTTGCTGGAACTCATATGCTTTCACTTCTCGCGCTTTGAGTCGGAAAAAATAAAACAACGTGTCTGTGTCTTTCTTTAAATCTATTTCGACCAACGAGTCAACGTCAGGCGTGAATTATATGATAAGACTGAAACCGTTATGTGCAAACCAAGCATTTTCTGCCAAAGATATCTTCATGATCATGGAATGGACTTATTTCGTTGAATAAGTTGGCGGGTTCATTGTTTTAATATAGAAGATACCGTCAAATACTTTATTCCAAACGGCTTTGGATTCACTATATGAAATACCTGCCATAAGAAAGGGAATTTTATTTGATAACTTCTGAAAATCAATAAAAGCATACTTAAATAGTGATACTGATGCTATCATTTTTTCAATTGAATTGGGTGTTCTATTGATGGGGTAATTATAAAATTTTTGCTTATACCATGCCCCATAAGTCCCTTCTTCTGAAACAAATCCTAATGAATAGACTCTTCCGGGTAATCTTAAATTAATCATGCTACCCATTAGTTCTGTTGCTTTTGGACTTATACCCTTAAAAGTTAGCTCATTTTTTTCCTTTGCTATATGGTAGCTTGCCGCCCAGACAATTATTTTTCTATTCTTGAATTTATAATCTGCCAGCCAAATCAAATTATTAGCCATTGCACTATCCCTTACCGCTAGCCTTGCTACCCCCTTTAATTTTGATGCAGTCCAAGTATTTCTTGCTTGCATTTTAAGACTATTGATCTCTTGCATCCAAAGTTCGGACTCACTAGTTTGAGTGATTGTCTTAAGTTGGCTCTGAATAGAATCCAACACCTGATTGAATAGTTTGCGCTGATCAGGTTTAGGACTACTCGATGCATCCTCCCTGAAATTCATTTTCAGTTTTATGAGAGTCGCCAAGATGGATTTGAATTCAACATATTTTGGATCATCAAGAATCGGAAATTTATTTGTTAGGAGAAAAGAATGTAAATCAGAAGTATAATTTTTTTGTCCATAAGACATGTCATGTTTACAATCGAAACCAGTTAAATCAATTTTCTTTCCTTTCATGTTTGACTCTCGCACATAGTCGAAGAAAGAGGTAAGTTCTTCTGATTCCGACCAAAGTGAATATATCTCGTTCTTTACGTCTTGCAATTTGTCAGTAAGAATTAATTCACTGTCCCAAATCTTATTAATTTCAAAAAAACCACTTTCAAAGGCTATAACATCAAAACCATGATTTTCAACAAGATATTTTATTATTTTAGTCTTAGCAATAAATGTAGTGCCATGGCCATGCGTTTGTTCTCCAAGTAATACAATGTTGGCATCACCAATTTTTTTAGCGATAACTTCATATCCAGTAAAATCATCATCAGATATATCAATGGATTTTATTTCAGTTATGTTCTCTTGTATATCAACCTGTGTTAGCTGAGCATAACATAAGATTGGTAAACTAAGAAGGAGCAAGTGGGTCAAATGTCTTATCATTCTGCAAAATTTGATTTAATGCATTCCGTAATATTCTAAAAATGATGCTGAGAAAATTAATATGCTTTCCTAGTATTCTTAGCTATCTGATTGCAACCAAGCTCTTCTGTAACGTGACCAAATTGTCCGGACGCTGTTAATTTTTTCCTTGTCCCCGATCGTGACTAAATTCTATAGAAAGAACTACGTAGAGTTCTCTGCTTCCTCAACTGCGCAATCATTTTCTTTGATTCCTCGATTGTATAGAATGGACTTTTCTCAGCTTTTTTAATCCCCGCATCAAATTCTTTCATAGACAAAGGTTCTCCAGGCAATGCCCAACTTTTGTTTGTTGATTTCTTTAATTTGGTTCTTATGATTCCAAATTTACTAATTATTAATTCAAATTCATAACCACTTTATTATTCACCTTTATGTAGAAAGATGTACCTTGATTTTAAATCTTAATCCTGATGACTAAATATTACTCTTGCTTTCTTGTAGTTGCACTCACACTGCTTGTTGCCGGTTCTTTATCGGCTCAAAAAATTACTGTCGTCAATCCGGAAACTATTGGTTTCTCAAGCAAACGATTGGAAAGAATTGATGCTGTATTCAACAACTATGTAAAAGAAAATAAACTGGCCGGATGCGTGATTCTTGTTGCGCGCAAAGGAAAGGTTGGCTACTTCAAATCATTCGGCTACCGCGACATAGCATCAAAGGCAGCAATGACCAATGATGACATCTTTCGCATCGCTTCACAAACTAAGGCTATTGTCAGTGTTGGGATTATGACTTTGCAAGAAGAGGGGAAATTATTAATACAAGATAATGTAAGTCAATACATTCCTGAGTTTAAAGAAACTACGGTTGCTGTAGCTAAAGAAAGTGGTGGCTATGAAGTAGTGAAAGCCGAAAGACAAATTACCGTTCGGGATTTGTTAACCCACACTGCAGGTATTGGTTATGGATATGGTGTGGCAACTACCGAGTGGAAGAAAGCCGAAATTCAAGGTTGGTATTTTGCTGATCGTAACGAGCCGATTGCTGAAACCATCAAGCGCATGGCTGCATTGCCCATGGATGCTCAACCAGGAACAGCATGGGTGTATGGTTATTCGATTGATATTTTAGGAGCAATAATCGAACGCGCTTCGGGGATGCCGCTTGATCAATTTCTTCAGGATCGGATTTTTGATCCGCTTGGCATGGCCGACACACATTTCTATTTGCCAAAAAATAAAACAGCCAGATTGACCACGGTTTATACCCTAAAAGAAGGTTCGCCATTAACCGCTGCGCCTGTTGCCGGAACCATGGATAGTCAGGGGGCATATGTAGACGGCCCAAGAAAAAGTTTTTCGGGTGGTGCCGGATTGCTATCAACAGCTACTGATTATTATCTCTTCTTACAAATGATGGCAAATAAAGGTGAATTGAATGGAAACCGAATTCTTTCGCCACGTACGGTTGATTTAATGACTATGAACCATTTGAGCGATGAAGTTAGCTATAATCCGGGTGAAGGTTTTGGATTAGGATTTAGTGTTGTGCTTGATGAAGGCAAGCGCGGTCAGCCGGGATCAATTGGTGAGTATGGCTGGGGCGGAGCCTACGGCTCTTCCTATTGGGTAAATCCAAAAGAAGAATTAGTAGTGGTTTACTTTACACAAGTCCGCCCGGGTCCTATTGTAAAAGATCAGTTGATGTTGCGGGCTTTAATCGATCAGGCGTTGATTGATTAAAGTTTATCACCCTTATTTCTTAATCGTTGAATACAATTATCGAGTGAGCGATAGTGATGATAAATGCTTTTCCAGATATTTCCTTTCAAGGCAGTCTTTAGTTCAGGTTGCTTGTCGAGTCCGCCTGCATACCAATCTCCATATTCATGATCGATGAGATAGGTGTCGGTATATTTCCAAAGAACCTCAAACTTTGCATAGTAATTCATTTTGTCATCAGGAAATAAATCGGCCATCAACAATAACGCATTTAGTCCTTCGGCTTGCGCCCACCAATTTTTGGTATCATGAGTGATGGTGATTCCTGGTTTGTCTTTGAAATAATAGCCCTCATCATAAAATCCGCTAACAGAATTATCCCAGCCATTGTCAATCGCATGATCCACCATCTTCTTAGCAATCCGCAACGTAGTTGTGTCATTATGCAACCCTAACACGTGCGATGCTTCTAACATCAGGTAAGCTGTTTCAACATCATGCCCAAACGAAACATGATCAAGTTGGTGATGCGAGTTGATCACATCTTCTGTTGAGTCAACAAAGGAAACTGATGTCCAGTCAGGTTGTAGAAAAAGTGTTAAGTATCCTTTCGGAGTAACGATGGTATCGCGAATTAATAAAAGCATTTCATTCAAACGCTCGCACAATAAGGGATCAGGCCAAACCTGGTATAATTCGGTAAAAGCTTCCAGTAAATGGATGGAGCTGTTTTGATCCTTATAGCCGGTATCAGCAGTTGAAGGAGTGGTTGCCAATCTCATAATTGGCGTGCCATTGCGTTTTAGATGTTGAAAGTATCCTTTATGTATAGGATCGTGACTTCCTTTTTCCAACCACATAAAAGCATCTTGCGCAAGCCTCAACGCGCTGCTGTCCTTCGATTGATGGAAGTATGCTGCCAATGCATAAATGCCAAAAGCATTACCATACGCGGTTTTGTTTGAATCTCCTTTTACGTTTCCTTGCTTATCGACCAGCCAATAGAATCCACCATCAGTTTTATCCCACATTACATCTCTTAAAAATTCAAAGCCATGTTTCGCTCCGGTTTTGTAATAGGCAACTTCTGGATATCGCTCAGCTAATTTGGCGTTCGTCCAGGTGTGGCGAGCCTGCGTTACAATCATCTTATCCTGATCGCCAGTCGGTTTAAAATCGTAAGTGTACGTGCTGATAAAGCCGCCATCTATTGTGTCAATTGATTGTGGATACCATTTGTTCAAGACTTCCGATTTTAAGGAGGACTCCATCGCATCCGCAATCTGTGTGCGGGTTGTTTCCTTGGCGGGATTACAGCCAATGACTGTAATTATAGCTAATAGCAAATATTTATTCATAAGGTAATAATTACACTATGACAGTAGTTTCTTTAACTCCACATCGGAAGAATGGATTGCTATAAAGTTAGGACCAATGAAGTCTTCATGCTTGAATGCATAATCTCTAAATTCAACTCTCTTTGGATAAATCTTACCAAGTATGTACCCAAAGGATTTGAAGAAATCATAATAGTCGCATAGCAACACTTTTGAGGTAATATTGATATACCCATATTCAAATTGCACAGCTCTTATTTTTTTATTTCCGAATGCGCTCTTAAATCCTTGCAAGGCATCCATTTCCGAGCCTTCAATATCCAGTTTCAAAAAATCGATTGAATCCAAAGAGAGTTGCTTTAAAAGATTATCTCCTTTCACTACTTCAATTGTGTTTTGGCCGATTGCAGAATAGCTTACCCCCTTCAAATCGTGGAGCGATGCATGCTCATGACCCGGATAGATATTGATTGTAATCAGCTTATCTTCTTTATAAAGACCTTTCTTAATTGCCGTTACGTTTTCTATTTTCTTTTTTAACAGATTACCTTCTAACTCTTTGAAAGTACTTTCAACAGGTTCAAATGAAAATATTTTTGCTTGTGGGCAAGCTTGTCGGGCTAACTCGGCATAGTCACCCACATTAGCACCGGCATCAAATATTACTTCAGGGGTTAAGCGAGAAATCCGATTCAAAACCATCAACTCACCATTAGTTCTGGCATGATGATTTCGGTTCTCATAGAATCGGTTTATTGACCTGCCTAAACCCGCAAAAGGCTTTACCAGCATACTGTGCGAGTTTCTTTTAGCAAATTGTTTGAGTAAATTCATCAGGCAATATTAATTACAACACTACTAAGTGTTTACATAAAGTTACGCTTCCAAGCTTAATTAACACTGCTACAATAGTGGATTCAAATTCGAAGCGGCCATTGAACCAACTGCCTGACTCTGCAACCATCGCTGCCGATCTTTTTCCTGCCACTCATTAATAGGTTCTGAAACCTTAGCCCCATCTGCATAATAAATGATCGTCATTACCTCGCGCATAGTTTTAGAAGAATTACCATCAGCCTTATGTAAAATCAAGCCTGCATGAAAGGTGGCATCACCGGCTTTCATTTGGTCAGGCATAAAAACTGGGTAGCCTTTTTTCGCAACATGTTCATCCAATGTTTTTTCAGATTCATCAGAGATTTCAAGATTTTTTACCAATCCATCCTTATGCGAGCCGCCAGCAAAAGTTAACATGCCCATATCGGTTGTAATATCTATTAATGGCATCCACATGGTAATAGTGTTTTTTGTTGCCAGCGGCCAATAATATTGGTCTTGATGCCAAGGGGTAAAGCCTCCGCCCGGTTCTTTAAAGAGTGCCTGATCATGATAGAGGCGAACCCGTTCAATTCCCATTAGTTGTGCTGCGACTGAAGCAAATTTTTTAGCTAGGGTAAATTCCTTTACCTGATCATTGGTCTCCCATAGGTTCATTGTTTGAAGAAAGGCTTTACCATAAGTATCGCGATCTTCCATCTTCCTCGATTCTGGATTCAACTTTTTAACTGCCTCTAATATCAACGGTCGGTAATGAGTAACCTCGGTTGGAGTTGCCAATTGTTTTATAAGTGCATAACCATTTTGTTGGTAGGCATCAGTTTGGTCATGATTGATTTCGAAACGATCCTGTAAGGTATGCATACTTAAAACTGATTGATTACTGAAGTTATCGTCTACCTCGCCTCTAATCAAAGTTGAGAAACTTAGTTAAAAATATTAAGATAAAATTATGATAAGAATAATAATTAGTGACATTTGTACTAACTATGGCAAATAGGTTTTACTTGAGACCAACTCTGGCTGGTTTGTAATGGATTTTCTTACCAATACAGCCGCTTACAAGGTTTGGATTTTTGCTCCTTATCTGGAGACGGATGATCCTACCTTAAAATTTTATTACGACTACACCCAAAGTATAGCCGAATACGCAAAAGTTTTTTCGGAGACCAATTGCGAATGGGAATGGGTAAACGTTACTATTGATAACATAGCTGAGGCTATTGCTAAGGTTCAGAACTACTCGGCTAAACGTAGCATCGTGCTTAACCTTTGCGATGGTGACGAGATAAACAATGTTCCGGGAGTATCTGTAATCCATGCATTGGATGAGAATGAGATTACCTATACCGGATCTGATTCATACTTCTATAATATAACAACTTCAAAAATTACCATGAAGGAAGCTTTTGGCAAAGCCGGGGTTTCCATGCCGGGCTGGCAAAAGTTGAATGGCCATATAGATCCTGATTTATTTAAGAAGGTTGGTAAGCCTATTATTGTTAAGCCTGCAGTTTCTGCCGGAAGTATGGGCATTAGCATTAAGAATGTTGTTAATGGCAAGCGTGAGTTGAAGAGTGTGCTCTCCAATCTTCATGGTGGATTTAAAGGCTGGAACTTGGATAGTGCCGGTCTGTTGGCCGAACAATTTATTATTGGCCGCGAGTTTACAACCTTATTGGTAGGCTCACATAATCAACCTGAGCAAATCAAATTTTATCAGCCTATTGAACGTGTCTTTCATCAAGGCCTGCCTGACAAAGAGCAATTCCTTTCATTCGAACGCTTGTGGGAAGCCTACGAAGAAGAAGCTCCCCCGCCTGATAATGGATTTCTATATGAATACGCACCCGTTAAGTCTTGCGAGTTGGCACAGCAGTTAAAGGAACTCAGCATCGATGCCTTTAAAGCTGTAAAAGGAGTGGGTTATGCGCGGTTGGACTTTCGTATGGATAAGAAAACCGGAAAGTTGTTTGTATTGGAAATCAATGCACAATGTGGTTTAAGTGATGATGAAAACTATACCTCCATCGGAGCTATTCTGCGCGTAAGCGACAAAACGTTTACCGATTTAATCGTTGAAGTTTTAGATGATGCCCTCCTGCGTAAATCAATAGCATAGCAAATGAAAGTTTGTGTATTGCAACCGGATTATAGCACTACCGATGTAGATTATAAGAATTATGATCCCGCTCGCAACCTTGCACCTTTGTTGCCAAACGATCAGGTAGATCATGTGCTCTTAAATAAGCTAACCACTTACAAGCAGCTAAAAGATCTTCGAAAATCGAAGTATGATATCTTTATAAACTTATGTGAAGGCTATCTTGATTGGTCGGTGCCCTCTATCGATGTGATCAACACGTTAGATGCACTCAACCTTCCATATACAGGGCCAAATTCAATCTTATATGATCCGCCAAAACCATTGATGAAGTATGTGGCTTACTGCGGTGGCGTTAAAACACCCAACTTTGCTGAGATCACCTCGACTGATAACCTGGGTAAAAAAATCCAACACCTTACATTCCCATTATTTGTAAAACCGGCCAAAGCTGGCGATAGTCTTGGCGTTGATGATAAGTCGCTTGTAAAAGATCATGCTGAGCTAACAAGTAAAATTGAAAGCCTGCTTGCCGAGGGCTATGAAGATATCTTAGTAGAAGAATACATTGCCGGGCAAGAGTTTACTGTTTTAGTGGCGGCCAATCCAAAACCTAAACGCGGTTGCACAACTTTTAAACCTGTCGAATATCAATTCCCGAAAGGGTATACATTTAAAACCTACGCGCTCAAAACTTCCGAACTGCATACGGATGTCAATAAACCGTGTGCTGATGAGGAACTAGAAACAAATTTAAGATCGGCAGCAGAGAAAATTTTTAATGGATTCTCCGGAGTAGGATACGCACGTCTGGATTTTAGAGTAAATGAAAACCAAGAGGTTTACTTTTTGGAAATAAACTTTACCTGTTCCGTTTTTTATGAAGATGGGTACGAAGGTTCGGCAGACTATATTCTAAAATTTGATCCGATTGGTAAATCAGGATTTTTAAAGCACATTATTGCCGAAGGAATTGCCAGACATGCAAGCAAGCAAAAGAAATATCGCATAAACGGAAATGCAATCAATGGCTACGGAATAGTTGCACAAACACCGTTAACCAAGGGCGAGGTTATTTTTAAAATTGAAGAATCGGCACAACGTATTGTTACTAAACGATATGTTGAAGCCAACTGGACGCCAGAACAGATGGAGGATTTCAGGCATTATGCTTATCCTATTTCGGACGAGGTTTATATTCTGTGGGATCAAAAACCGCAAAATTGGGCACCTCAAAATCATAGTTGCGACCCAAACACAATCTATGATGGGTTAAATCTAATCGCGCTTCGCAGTATTAACCGTGAGGAAGAATTGACACTGGATTATGCCGATTTGCTAGACGATACTATTCAGTCATTTGCATGCACATGCGGCCACCCAAACTGTCGTAAAATTGTTTCCGGCAGAGTTGACAACTCTGTAACGCAACGCGAGAAAGTTTCGTGGAATGCGTAACAAGTCTAAATAAAATTATTTTCAGGGTTCAATCAAGATCAAATCATTTACTAGTAATCTACTCTTTTTAGCACGTGTTGATAAGAAGTTCAGTCACCCATCTCCTCTGGAGAGGGGCGGGGGTGAGGTATTAAAGGAAAATCTTAGTAAGCAACCAGCATTGCATCCACTACCGTAATTACCTGTTATACTTTAACCAAAAAAGCTTAACTTACTTTCTATTATCTTAATAAGTTCTATAAAGGCTCTGTTAACGCGTCAATTAAAAATTAATCATTGAAATCACGAGTTCTGGTTATTGCTTCTGTACTAATTCTAACAGGCTCGTTAGTAAGCTATCTCTATTGGCCTGCCGATAAAATAGATTACAACACACAAGTAAAACCCATTCTCAATAAAAAATGCATCACTTGTCATGGTGGCGTTAAGCGCGAAGCCAAGTTCAGTCTTTTATTTCGTCAGGAAGCATTGGCCGTTGCTGAATCCGGAAACAAAGCAATTATTCCCGGTGATGCCCAACATAGTGAACTGATCAGACGAATTAATTTAAGCGATCCCGAAGAGCGGATGCCTTACAAAAAAGAACCCTTAACAAAGGAAGAGATTGAAATTCTTACTCAGTGGATAAATGAAGGGGCAGAATGGGGCGATCATTGGGCTTATGTGGCCGTTGAAAAGCAACTTGTTCCTGAAAGAAACTCATGGACTAAAAATGAAATTGACCCCTTCATCTATCAAAAAATAAAGGAGCAAAAATTAGACCCCTCGCCAGAAACTGATAAAGCAACTCTACTTCGAAGAGTAAGTTTAGATTTAATTGGCCTACCGGCATCGGAATCATTAGCTAAGAAATTTCTTAGTAATGAGAATCCAATCACATACCAAAGTCTTGTTGATTCACTGTTGGCTTCACCACACTTTGGCGAACGCTGGGCAGCGGTGTGGATGGATCTTGCGCGCTATGCCGATACCAAAGGTTATGAGCGTGATGATAGTCGCAGTATTTGGCGTTACCGCGATTGGTTGATTCGTGCATTCAATAAAGACATGCCCTACGATCAGTTTGTGACTGAGCAATTGGCAGGCGATCTTTTGGACAATCCAACGGACGATCAATATGTAGCGACTGCCTTTCATCGGAACACCATGACCAACGATGAAGGTGGCACTGAGAACGAAGAGTTTCGCACCTCCGCAGTATTAGATCGTGTAAACACAACCTGGGAAGCTATGATGGGGACAACCTTTGCGTGTGTGCAATGTCACAGTCATCCATACGATCCCTTCCGACACGATGAGTATTACAAGTTCGTAGCCTTCTTTAACAACACCCGCGATGAGGATACCTATGCAGATTATCCTTTGCTAAAGCATTATAAAAAAGAAGACAGCACTGAACTTGCACATCTCGTAGATTGGATACAATCAAATCAGTCTGAACAAAAAGCAAACGAGGTTTATCGGTTTTTAAAAACCGGACAACCTGCCATTAATTCATTGCAGGCCGATAAGTTTATAAATAGCGAACTCAGTGATACAAAATGGTTAGTCTTTCGTAACCATGCTATCAGTCGATTAAAAAATATTGAACTCACCAAAAAAAACAGGCTAATCTATCGCTACCAAAGTGGATTGCCCGGAGGCATCTGGATCATCCATCTCGATTCATCTGCCGGACCCGTCCTTAAAACAATTGCTGTTGAATCCACGAAGGGAAAATGGACAACCTCATCATTTGATTTTGACTCTGTGCATGGAGTCCACGATTTATATTTTACCTATTCAAATAATAATCTTAAGACCCCCGAAGCCAATGGAATGATGTTCGATTGGTTTTATTTTGATAACCGATGGGATGAGCAAGATTCAAAATTTTCGGAAAAATTCTGGCAACTTATAAACACAAACGCGCCTACCACGCCAATCATGGTGGAAAATACGGCTTCCTTAAAAAGACAAACTCACGTTTTTGAACGCGGCAATTGGTTAGTGCATGGAGAGCAAGTAGAACCTGCTGTGCCACATACATTAAATGCATTTCCTGAAAATGCACCTCCAAACAGATTAGGTCTCGCTAAATGGATGACTGATCCTAAAAATCCGCTTACCTCACGCACCATTGTAAATAGAGTGTGGGAACAGATTTTTGGTATTGGCTTAGTCGAAACCGTTGAAGATTTAGGTACTCAGGGAATTCCACCTACCCATCCTGAATTGCTTGATCATCTTTCCTGGAAATTAATGCACAAGTATAACTGGAGTTTTAAAAAATTAATTCGCGAGATTGTTTTATCCGCTACCTATCGTCAGGATTCAAAAAATACTCCTGAACATTTGGAAAAAGATCCACTCAACATCTATCTCGCAAGATCGCCCCGTGTGCGGTTGTCAGCAGAACAACTGCGCGATCAAGCGCTGGCTGTTAGCGGTTTGCTAAGTGAAAAAATGTATGGGCCAAGTGTAATGCCTTATCAACCCGATGGAATCTGGAAGTCCCCTTGGAATGGTCAGGATTGGAAAAAAAGTGAAGGCGATGATCAATATCGAAGAGCAATCTATACGTATTGGAAACGCACCGCCCCCTATCCTTCTATGATGACTTTTGATGGTGCTAGTCGCGAAGTATGCACCGCCAGACGAATTCGTACCAATACACCTTTGCAAGCACTCGTCACCTTAAATGATTCTGTTTATGTGGAGGCATCCTATCAATTAGCAAGACAAATGCGAAGCAAAAATTCGTTGAATGATCAACTTGCATTCGGGTATGAATCTGCAACGGGACAAAAAATCAATAAGGAAAAATTAGTCATCTTAGAAAGACTTTATAGCACTGCATTAAAAGAATATCAGGATGGAAATATAAAGTTGGTAAGTAGCCAAACTCAAAAAACTGAATTACCTGAAACAAAAGCATTGGCCATGGTGGCAACGGCTATTTTAAATTTAGATGAGTTTGTAACCAAGAATTAGTGAAAGATTTTAATTTCCAGCAAATAGAAAAAGAACTGCACCGTCAGCGGCTCGAAAATTTAACGAGGCGGCATTTCTTGCGCGACTGCGCCAGTGGTGTGGGCGGGCTAGCACTTGCTTCTTTGTTTGGTGCTTGTAATCCCTTTACTTCGAAAGAAAATATTTCATCAATCTCATCGAATCCACTTGCGCCAAGAGTTCCGCATTTTGCGCCAAAGGCAAAGTCGGTTATTTATTTACACATGGCAGGTGCGCCTTCTCAACTGGAATTATTCGATTATAAACCTGCGCTACATAAATTAGACGGTCAAGATTGTCCACCTTCTTTACTTGAAGGAAAAAAGTTTGCGTTCATTCGGGGTGTTCCTAAAATGCTTGGTCCACAAGCAAGTTTCAAACAGCATGGACAAAGTGGTGCGTGGGTTTCTGAAAACTTGCCACACTTTTCTTCGGTAGTAGATGAAGTTACTTTTCTGAAAGCCATGCAAACCGACCAGTTCAACCATGGCCCGGCACAATTATTAATGCATACGGGAGGCGCTCGCCTGGGTAGACCCAGCATGGGCGCATGGGCTACCTATGGATTGGGAAGTGAGAATGAAAATCTGCCAGGCTTTGTGGTGCTTACTTCTGGTGGCAAAGATCCGGATGCTGGCAAAAGTGTTTGGGGCAGTGGATTTCTTCCCTCCGTTTATCAAGGTGTGCAATGCCGAAGTGAAGGTGAGCCCGTGCTATTTATTAAAGACCCTGATGGGGTAACGCGCGAATTGCGTAAGTCATCCATTGATGCAATCAACGAATTGAATAAAATTCATTACCAGGAAAAAGGCGATCCGGAAACACTTTCAAGAATTGCACAGTATGAAATGGCATTCAAGATGCAAATCTCTGTACCCGAAGTAATGAATATAAATGATGAGCCCGCCAACGTACACGAAATGTATGGCACCAAACCTGGTGAGGCGTGTTTGGCTAATAATATTTTACTGGCGCGTAAGCTCGTTGAAAAAGGAGTTCGCTTTGTACAGATTTATGATTGGGGTTGGGATAGTCATGGTACTGATTCCGATCTGGCTATTGACGTGGGTTTTGTAAACAAATGCCGGACGGTTGACAAAGCTATGACAGCATTGATTCTCGATTTAAAACAACGTGGACTTTTAGAAGAAACATTGGTAGTGTGGGGTGGTGAATTTGGAAGAACACCAATGGCCGAAAATCGGGAAGGAAAAAAGAATCCATTCAAAGGTCGCGATCATCACACCGAAGCATTCACGATATGGATGGCAGGTGGTGGAATTAAAAAAGGGTATACGCATGGAGAAACTGATGAGATAGGGTACGCTGCTATTAATGGAAAAACAACTCCGTTCGATTTACAAGCAACCATCTTGAACCAACTGGGCTTCGATCATGAAAAACTTACGTACGAATTTCAAGGCCGTCCATTCCGGCTCACCGATGTACACGGAAAAGTTATTCACGAAATCATAGCTTAAATGCCAATCAACCGCAGACAATTTATTACAACCTCGGCTACCGCTAGTGCAGGTGTTCTATTATCATCGTTAGAGACTTTTGCCAAACCAATTATGCAGTCATCACAAGCTGGTTATTCATTATTAATCTTCGCTACAAATTGGGGCTTCTCTGGTTCGTGGGATGAGTTTTGTGCCAAAGCAAAAAAGGCCGGCTACGATGGCATTGAGGTTTGGTGGCCCACTGATGAAGCAGATAGAAGTTCTTTGTTTGAAGCAACGAACAAACACAATTTGAAATTTGGATTTTTATTTGGCAGTGGCGAAAAGGATTTTGTTAAACATGAAGCCCAGTTTAAAAAAGTTCTGGTTGATGCGTGCAAGGCAAAGCCTGTTTATATGAACGGCCACTCAGGCAAAGATTACTTTACAATTGATCAAAAAGAAAAGCTGATTGTTTATGCAAATAAAGTTTCATCTGAAACCGGAGTGCCCGTCTATCATGAAACGCATCGCGGTCGAGCTTTATACTCTGCACCAGTTACTGCCGATCTTATGAAAAAAATTCCTGCGCTTCGTTTAACACTTGATATTTCACATTGGTGCAATGTACACGAGTCTTATTTAAGCGATCAGGAAGAGACCATTGCATTAACATTAGATCGCACCGATCATATTCATGCGCGCATTGGCCATCCTGAAGGTCCGCAGGTAAGCGACCCTCGTGCACCCGAATGGAAGCAAGCTGTTGATGCTCATTTTGCCTGGTGGGATAAAGTTGTAGAAGCAAAAAAGAAAGCAGGTAAGCAAATGACTTTCCTTACGGAATTTGGCCCGCCTGATTACATGCCGACCTTACCTTATACGAGGCAAGCAGTAGCAAATCAATGGGAGATCAATGTTCACATGATGGAAATTCTTCGTAAACGATATTCGTAAAGAATGACAGAATTGATCGGCAGATTTCACCCATTACTTGTCCACTTACCTATTGGTATTTTATTGCTGGCTATTGTATTTGAATGGCTAACATCAATTAAAAAATTCAAATTCTTAAAGAAATCCGTTCGAATAATTCTTTGGATTGGTTTTGCTTCTGCTGCATTCTCTTGCCTCACAGGCTATTTACTCTCACAAAGCGGAGATTATGAATCAAACGCAGTCGAGTTACATCAATGGGCGGCCATTGCGTTGACAATTCTTGCTTTTACTTATGCGTGGGCTAGAATGTTAAAATCCCTTAAGCGGATTTATAAATTCTTATCTGTTCTTACACTAGTTTTATTAATGATAACCGGGCACCTGGGCGGAACGCTCACTCATGGTGAAAATTTTCTTTTCGCTGGATTGAGTAGCGATGAAGAAATTCATCTCTCAACTATTGATCTGCAACAGGCACACCTCTACGAAGATCTTGTAAAACCCATTCTGCAAGATAAGTGCTACACCTGCCATGGCACATCTAAGCAAAAAGGGAAGTTGCGTTTGGATTTACCTGAGAATATTTTGAAGGGTGGAAAAAATGGTGTGGTGTTAGTTGGGGGAAACGTTGATGAAAGCGAAATGATTGATCGACTGCTATTACCGCTAGATGATGAAGATCACATGCCCCCTAACAAAAAAAAGCAACTTTCCCATAAGGAAATAGAAGTCTTGAAAACGTGGATTGCTTCAGGAGCTGATTTTAAAAAGACCGTTGTAGAGTTGTCTTTACTTACTGATTTAAAAAACATTTTGCAGGAATCAAAGAAAGAAACTTTGGCGGATGTTCCTGAAGAAATCGTCTCTCCGGCAAATGAGAATGTACTGGCAAGGCTTCGAAACATGGGCGTTGTTATTTTACCGGTTTCAGTAAATAGTAATTACCTGAGTGCCAATTTTATAAATGCAACGGCTCTTGATTCTGCTATTAATCTTATCTCTCAATTAAAAGAACAAATAGTTTGGCTCAAATTAAGTGATCAGCCAATATCCGATAAGAACCTTGGTACTTTAAGTTTATTGAAGAATGTTAGAAAACTCTGGCTTGATCACACAGCCGTTTCGGATGCTGGCCTTCAGCATATAATTTCCTTTAGGGATTTACTCTATTTAAACCTGAATGGCACAAAGGTGACCGCAACAGGAGTGCAGATACTTCAACCACTCAATCACCTGCGTGATATTTATTTGTTCGAAACAACGATTACTAACGATCAACTCCAATTCCTTCAAACTAAATTCCCGAATACCCATTTGGAGATAGGTAATTACACGGTTCCTACTTTGTCTACAGACACTACTACCTTGAAATCTCCACCCAACTAAACTCACGATTTATTTAAAAGTAAATTGCGTTATATTTAATTTTATATTAGTTGAACATGAATTGGCTACAAGGAAAAAGTTTGGTAATCATTGGTGGCACCACCGGATTAGGGCTTTCAGCCGCCAAAGCTTTTATTAATGAGGGCGCCCGTGTAGTTGTAATTGGCCGAAGCCAAGTGAGTGCGTTAGAGGCGGATCTAATATTAAAAGAAAATGGAATTGCTATCGCTGGCGATGCTTGCAATGAATCCGTTGCGCAACAGGGAATTGACACCTGCATTAAAGAGTTTGGTAGTTTCGATGGACTTTATCATATAGCCGGTGGCAGCGGTCGTAAGTTTGGTGATGGTCCGTTGCATGAGCTTACTCTGGATGGTTGGAATAAAACTTTTGAAATTAATTTAACATCGCTCATGCTTTCCAATCGCGCGGCCGTACAAACATTCTTAAAAAGAAAAACGTCTGGTACAATTCTCAATATGGGTTCGGTGCTTGGCTATTCACCTTCACCCAAACATTTTGTTACACATGCGTATGCGGCATCAAAAGCTGCCGTAATTGGATTGACAAAATCAACAGCAGCGTACTACGCAAAAGATAACATTCGGATAAATGTACTAGCTCCTGCTCTTGTGGAAACGCCTATGGCTCAGCGCGCAGCCAATGACGAAACCATTTTATCCTTTATAAAAACCAAGCAGCCGCTTGATGGTGGCCGAATAGGGATGACAACCGACCTCGATGGCGCTGCAGTATTTTTTATGTCAGATCAATCTAAATTCACAACAGGACAAGTACTTGCGGTAGATGGCGGCTGGGAAGTAAGCGAAGGCCAATATTAGGCTATGGAAAAATTGGCTATTGGCATCGACTTAGGGTGCACACATATTAAAGCTCTTTTGATAAAAGAAGATGGTTCGATTGTAAAAGAAGTAAGAGAAGATACCAGCGAGCACGATGATCAACATTGGAAAAATGAAGTTGCAAAAATCATTACGGAATTTAAAAAGCAATCAGGCGATAAAATTAAAGCTATTGGCCTTTCAGCACCTGGTTTAGCAAACATTGACAATACTTGCATTGAATATATGCCGGGTCGTTTGCCGGGATTAGAAAATTTTAATTGGGGCGATTTTGCCAACGAAAAGATTTTTGTCTTAAATGACGCTCACGCAGCACTCATGGCAGAGTCTCGTTTCGGAATAGCAAAGAATCTGAAATTTGTGGTTATGCTCACGTTAGGTACAGGTGTAGGTGGCGGAATATTGATTGATGGGAAGCTCTATCAAGGCGTTGGCCAAATGGCAGGGCACTTTGGTCACACCACGGTTGATGCTCTTGATGTCAATAAAGACGTAACCAACATGCCCGGTAGTCTTGAAGATGCGATTGGAAATTTATCCATCCAAAAAAGATCCAAAGGAAAATTTGAAACCAGCTGGGATTTGGTAAAGGCTTATGAGGAAGGAGATGTTCTTGCTACGGAAATTTGGTTGACCTCCATTAAGAAACTAGCGGCAAGCATCGCTTCATTTGTTAACATACTTTCGCCCGAACTTATTATTATTGGTGGCGGCATTTCGAAAGCGGAAGAACTATTATTGAAACCGCTGAATGAATATCGCGAGCAATTCGAATGGCGTCCGGGGGGAAAACAAATCCCTGTAAAGCTTGCACAATTTTCTGATCTTGCTGGAGCATTGGGTGCGGCAGGTTTTGCTTTATCTAAAACAAATTAGAAATCAATGAATGTCATTCAGGAATATCTTAACCTAAGCCGTAAAATTGTAGATCGGGTTGCTTCACAAGAGTCAACGATAAAAGATGCTGCTGCTCTGTTTTCAAAAACCATACTTGCTGGGCGCATGGTGCATGTGTTTGGCTCTGGTCACAGTCGCATCATGGTTGAGGAAATGTGGCCGCGCTATGGCTCGTTTCCCGGCTTCAACCCGATTGTAGAATTATCCCTTACCTTTCACAATTTGGTGGTAGGTGCTAATGGTCAAAGGCAGGCTATGTTTTTAGAAAATGTTTCTGGCCTCGCTGAACGCATTATTAGAAATTTTGACATTGAATCAATCGATTCAGCATTGATCATTTCTTCTAGTGGTACTAATGTTGTTCCGGTTGAAATGGCCGAACTCTTTCAACAGAAAAAAGTGAAGGTGGTTTCAATTCTTACCACAAAGCATTCTGAAAAAAGTGAAAGCAAGCGCGCTGATGGGAAAAAGTTGGGCGACTTCTCGGATCTTATTTTAGATACAGGTGCCCCCATTGGCGATTCCATGATTACCATTCCGGGGTTAGAAACTCCTGTTTCTCCCGGATCAACCATAGGTGGAGCATTAATAATAAACACGATAAAAGCTGAAGTCGCGCGGCTGTTGACCGAAGCAGGTCAACCTCCAAAAGTATTGACTGCAACGAACGTGGTTGGCAAAGAAAAAGCTATTGAACTTTTTGAAAGTGCTTATGATGAGCACGCACATCGCTTGGCAAAATTGTATCAACACGTGGGTAAACCAAAATCATAAATCATGCAACCTATTCCTATCCGCACTACAGTTGTTGGTAGCTATCCGTTTCCGGGATGGCTTGAGTTTGCTGTAAAAAACTTAAACGAGTTCGGCAATGCCGACCGTGAAGAACTAGCTGATGATGCTGTAATAGCAGCAATTCATGATCAGGTAACGGCAGGGCTCGATGTGATTACGGATGGCGAGCAAACGCGGTTAGATTTTAATCTTTCCTTTTATGGATTCATTAAAGGGATAAAAGAAAATACTGATGAGCTTCGAAACTTCGGTCCGGCTGCCCACGATCAGCGCGGCAAAAATTCAATTGTTGATACCTTAACCGCCCCTGATGGACTTGGAGCAGTAAAAGAATTTAAGCGGTTGCAAAAATTGGCGCCTAAAGGCCCAGTTTTGAAAGCCAGTGTACCTGGACCATATACATTAAGTGGCCGACTGCTTCCAAATGAAAAGTATAAAGATCGGTACGCAATTACCGAAGTATTATTACCCTTTGTTAAAAAGGAATTAGAAGACCTGGTTGCTGCTGGTTGCACAGAGATAACAGTCGATGAGCCATCCATGAGTTGTTATGCATACAAGGAAGACACAAAAAAATTTGTAGATATTTTTAATCGTACCGTAAAAGGTATAGTTGGCAAGTGCAGACTCTCTACTCATTTATGTTTTGGAAATTTTAAAGGTCGTCCGGTAGGCTATAGAAGTTTGGCACCTATGCTTCCGGATTTTTTAGACTTAGCTGTTGATGAAGTTCATATTGAGATGGCCAATCGTGAGTTTGCTGAAATAGAACTGTTGGCAACATTCGCTGAAAAATTAGACGTGGCCGTGGGTATAATCGATGTTAAAAATTATTACATCGAAACAGAAACGGATGTTGTTGAGCGCATAAATAAATGCTTAAAATATGTGCCTGCTGAAAAGCTCGCGGTTGCGCCCGATTGTGGCTTAAGTCAAACAGCACGTTGGGCTTCCAGACAAAAACTAGCGAACATGGTGAAGGGAGCGAAGAAAGTAAGGGAGACATTGTAACTGGATACTGGTTGCTAGTTTCCAGAATCCAGTGACCAGCAGCTAACACTAAATTATGTTGATCCAACCATTCAATAAAGGAGAGAAGCTAGCGGAGGAAATTCGCAACGCTAAGCAACAAGGCACAACTGATGCCATGGACATCTGGTGGCTTGGTCAAAGTGGATTCCTGATTCAATGGAATAAAAAATGTTTGCTGTTCGATCCTTACTTATCGGACTCCCTCTCAAAAAAATATGCGAACACTAGCAAACCACATGAACGGATCAGTGAGTTAGTGATCGCCCCTGAATTACTCGATTGCATTGATGTTGTTACCTCCAGTCACAACCACACCGATCATTTGGATGCTGAAACGCTCCTTCCTTTATTCGAAAAGAATAAAAGTATTAAGTTCGTTATTCCGGAAGCTAATAGAGACTTTGTTGTTGAGCGGGTAAAATGCAATCATGATTTTCCCATTGGATTAATCGATGGTGAGAAAAAAATAATAGATGACTTTGCTTTTACGGGAGTGCCCGCAGCGCACAATACAATTGAGCGGGACCAACAGGGTAGGTGCAAATTCATGGGCTTTGTGTTGCAATTCGGAAAGTTTTCGGTTTACCACAGTGGCGATACGTTATGGTATGAGGATATGGTTGATATTCTAAAACCGTTTCACATAGACATTGCATTTCTTCCAATCAATGGAAATGATCCTGCTCGTGGCGTAGCCGGAAATCTAACCTGTGAGGAAGCTGCCCGATTAGGAAAAGAAATTCAAGCAAAGTTGGTGATACCGCATCATTATGATCTTTTTAAATTCAACACGGCCGATCCCAAAGAAATTGAACGAGAGGCAAAAGAAATTAATCAACCCGTTAAGGTGTTACAGCTCGGGGAGGGTTTTAATTTCCGTTTGTAAATTTTAATTCACCACAGCCGCCTTCTTCACCATCACCACCTCCACACCTTTTTCTTTTGCTAAGCTGTTGATCCGATCCACATTCTTATCAATGGTAGTGTGCAGTCTGGTCAATTCTTCATCTACCATTTTGGTAAGCATTTGGCGAACCTCTTCGCCTTGTTCTGTTGGGCGAAAGTCACCCTGTGCCTGTTCCGCCATTAAGTGTGCAAGCCGGTTGTTCATCTTAATGCCGTAGTTAAGTGGGTCTTGCACACTACGATTTTTCGTTTGATGAATATTGTTTTCATGCGTGGTTAATTGTTCTTCAAATTGTTTTACCAACTCGTTGAGTTCCTTATATTGCATATCGCTGCTGATTTTACTTTTCAAAAAGGCGAGGTCTTCTTTAATCTTACGAATATCTATTACACCTTGATTCGCTTCACTTACTTTATCGCGCACTTTAACCAAAAAGTCAAATTGCGCCTGCAAGTCTTCTTGTGAGGAAGGCACGCGTGGGTCTTTCAGAATTTCAAATTCTTGTTCTTGCGCATTCCCATTAACTGTTAACCGCACTTTGTATTTACCAGGCACCGCCTTTGGTCCTTGGTTACCCGAACCATAATAGACCATCCCCGGAAAAGTAGTGTAGCCCGGATACCGCATGTCCCAAACAAAACGATTGCCGCCAGACTTTACCGTTAGTTGCTCGCGACCTTTACCTTTCGAGGTAATGTTGGAAATTACATTACCACTGGTCTCTATAATTTCAATTTTTGTATCGGATTTATCATCCACATTTTTTACAAAGTAGTGTATCATAACACCACCCGGATGATTCTCACCTTCCAGCTTTCTGTTGGCGCCTCGCCAGCCACTGCCTCCCGGCATGCGGTAGCTTGGTGTGGGCTTAAACAACACAAAGTCTTTGGCACTGTTGTCTTTTGTTAGTTGATGCAGCGGAGTAAGATCATCAATCATCCAAAAGCTCCGGCCATGTGTGGCGGCAACAAGATTGTCATCCTTCCACGCAAGGTCTGCAATTGGCACGGGTGGCAAGTTCAATTGAAATTTCGACCAGCTTGCTCCATCATCAAATGAAACCCACATTCCCTTTTCAGTTCCTGCATACAATAACCCTTGTCGTTTAGGATCGGCTCGCACAACCCGCACAAATTCTTCTTTTGGTATTCCATTCGTAATCAACAACCATGTTTTACCATAGTCGGTAGTTTTATATACGTAAGGTGTGTAATCACCAAACTTATAAGAAGTAGCAACAGCATATGCGCCACCTTTCACAAATGGATTTACATCGATGCTGTTCCACATGTTTAACTTTGGTGAAATGGAAGGCGTAACGTTTTTCCAATTCTTGCCACCATCAATCGTAACGTGAATTAGTCCGTCATCCGATCCGGTCCAGATTTCATCTTTTGTATAAGGCGATTCCGCGATTACAAAAATGTTCGCGTAGTACTCTGCCCCAGTATTGTCCTGAGTTATCGGTCCACCCGATGATTTTATTGTTTCGGGCTCACCGCGTGTTAAATCAGGACTGATAACTTCCCAACTTTGCCCACCATTGGTGGTGGCATGCACATGATTTGAGCCAGCATAAAGTTTCTTAGGATCATGATGACTAAACACAAGCGGATAGTTCCAATTGAATCGATACTTCATTACCTCAACTCCAGAGCCTGCCGGAAGATCGGGCCACACATTGGTACTTCGCTCTTGCCCATTCTCTAGGTTGGTCATACTCATGTAACCTTTGTAATCACTTCCGTAGATGATGTTTGGGTTGGTGGGATCTGGTGCGAGATGCGCGCTTTCACCAATCGATAATGCCAACCAATCTTTTTCTGAAATGCCTGCGCTGCTGGTGCGATGTGGAATACGCACACTCGAATTATCTTGTTGAGCCCCCAGGATATTATAAGGGAATGAATTATCGGTAGTAACCCGATAAAATTGTGCAGTTGGTTGATTGTGATAGGTCGACCAGTTTTCACCACCATCAGTTGAGATTTGTGCGCCTCCATCATCGGCTATAGCCATGCATTGATTATTGTTTGGGTCAATCCACAAATCGTGATGATCGCCATGCGGAGCATTTTTCAATTCAAACGTTTTGCCGCCATCTTTTGAAACTCCATAACTAACATTCATCACAAATACCTTGTCTTCATTTTGTGAGTCGGCATAAATGCGGCAATAGTACCAGGCACGTTGCAACAAGGCACGATCTTGATTAATGCGTGCCCAGGTTTTACCGGCATCATCCGATCGATATACTCCTGGAGCTTCCGTGTTTTCAATAATGGCCCACACTCTATTTGTATTTACTGGCGATACGGTCACGCCAATAATTCCATTAAGGCCTTTCGGCATCCCGGGCTTGTCAGAAAGATTTTCCCATGTATCGCCTCCGTCTGTGCTCTTCCACAATTTTGAATCCGGCCCACCGCTATCCATGCGGTAGCCGTTACGTTTCATGTTCCACGTAGCGGCATACATAATTCGGGGATTGTTTGGATCAAAAATTAAATCTCCCGCACCAGCGGTATCATTGATGTATAAGATTTTCTTCCAGGTTTGTCCGCCATCGGTACTGCGATACACACCCCGCATTTCATTTGGCTTCCATAGATTTCCCATGGCAGCCACATATACTACATCCGGATTTTTTGGATGTATGCGAATACGTGAAATATGTCTTGAGTCTGAAAGTCCGATGTGCTTCCAACTTGTGCCGGCATCAGTGGATTTCCAAACGCCCCAACCGCTAGACACATTGTTGCGAACCGTTTGCTCGCCCTCGCCCACATAAATTACATTTGGATCGCTCTCGGCAACGGCCACGGCTCCAATAGTTCCTCCAAAATAATTGTCGGTAATGTTTCCCCAAGTTTGGCCTGCATCAGTAGTGCGCCATACGCCCCCACCCACGGCTCCGAAATAATATAGGTTTGGGTTACCAGCTACACCCGTAACAGTACCTGATCGCCCACCTCGAAAAGGGCCTACTTCGCGCCAGCGAATGCCCGAGTAAAGTGCCTGATCAAACGTTGTGGTTGCACTAGGAGTAGATTTCTTTTGTGCTTCTGCAGTAAAGACAAACAGTATTAGCAATAGACTAAGGATTCGCATAGGATTATTTTATAAACAGAATTACGAAAAATACTGTCTATCTCTCAATCTTTTTGACGGACGGCTGCGTCATGAGCAAAATGCCGAGACCGAGGGTTGTCTTGCAAATACTCGGATTATGTTATCTTTAGCTTATGGAAAACCTAAGTATCTTCTCGGAATACTTTTTCTACCGAATTCTTATTAATACTGCTTTTATGGTAGTACTGATTCAGTTCATCTACTATCCAACTTACCATAAGCGCGATTCATTCTTCACTTTCTTTTTGTTGAACTTCATCGTATTCCTGCTGTCGTTTATGTTAGAGAAGGCGAAAGCTTTTAATTCTATCGGAAGTGCTTTTGGTTTACTGGCTGCATTCTCGTTACTCCGCTTCCGCACCGAAACCATCACCATTAAAGACATGACTTACTTGTTCATCATTATGGCAGTAGGGCTCATTAACTCGATTATGAAAGGCTCCTATTTAGAAATAGGTGCCATTAACTTAATGATTGCTGCTGGCGTCTATATTATTGACGGAAATCATTTGATCAAAAATCAGAAAACGAAAATGATCGAGTATAACATAATGGGAAACATAAAACCCGATCAACAGGAAAAATTAATTCTCGATCTGCGAGAGAAAACTGGTTTGGATATTCGAAAGACTACTATTGAAGAAATTGACTTGATTAAAAACCGGGTCGTGATAAAAATCTACTACTACTAGGTATAAAAAAAGCCCGACCGAGATTTCGATCAGGCTTTTCATGCTAGCTTCTTGGCTCAGAATTTTACTTCCGGGGCTTTTTCAGCTCCTTCATCAGATTTAAAATAGCCTTTCTCTTTCCATCCACCAATGCTGGCAACCAGCGATCGTGGAAATCCAACAATACTTGTGTTGAACTCAAGAACTGCATCGTTAAATCTTTTTCTTGCTACAGAAATTCTATTTTCAGTGCCTTCCAACTGCGCTTGCAGATCAAGGAAGTTTTGATTTGCTTTTAAATTTGGATAATTCTCGGCTACAGCCAACAGTCTTCCCAACGAAGTGCTTAAACCACTTTGAGCTTGTTGAAATGCCGCCATATTTTCAGGGGTTAGATTTGATGCATCAATCTTAACCTGGGTAGCGCTGGCGCGGGCCTCAATTACTTTGGTTAAAGTTTCTTGTTCAAAATCCGCATACCCCTTAACAGTTGAAACGAGATTAGGAATAAGATCAGATCTGCGTTGATAGTCTGACTCCACATTTCCCCAAGCACTTTTTACAACCTGGTCTTTAGCGGCCATGCCGTTATACATACCTATAAACCAAAAAACGATGATGGCCAATGCGCCTACCCACCAAAACTTTTTAACTATTTCCATATAAGGTGTTTAAATTTTATGCGAAGGTAGAAGCTATTTTGCGTATAGACAAACCTAAAAAGGCTATTACTTTTTTGAGATTCAGCATTAAAAACAAATAAAGTGAACCTGAATTTAGTTTTATTAATTAAGATACCAAACTCTTCTCCATCAAAAACTCTGCAATCTGCACCGCATTGGTAGCTGCACCCTTTCTCAAGTTATCAGCCACCACCCACATGTTTAAGGTATTGGGTTGCGACTCATCTCTGCGCAAGCGGCCAACAAAAACTTCATCCTTTCCATGTGAGTTTATCGGCATTGGGTAGATATTATTTTTAACATCATCCTCAACAATTACACCAGGAGTGCTTTCAAGTATTTCGCGTACTTCCTTCAAATCGTAATCTGTATAGAACTCAACATTTATTGCTTCGGAGTGACCGCCCATCGTTGGGATTCGTACGGTTGTAGCGGTTAATCCAATGGTTTGATCACCTAATATTTTCCGGGTTTCATTCACCATCTTCATCTCCTCTTTGGTGTAGCCGTTATCCAAAAACGAATCGATGTGTGGCAATGCATTCATATCGATCTTATGCGGATACACTTTCATGCCACCCGTAATACCTTGACGTTCTTCCATCATTTGTTGCACCGCATCTTTTCCTGTTCCGGTTACTGATTGATAAGTAGAAACAACGATGCGTTTTATTTTATACTTCGCATGCAAAGGTGCAAGCGCCATCACCATTTGAATAGTTGAACAGTTTGGGTTAGCAATGATCAAATCATCGTTGCCCAACTCATGCCCGTTTATTTCAGGTACAATTAGTTTTTTGGTAGTATCCATCCGCCATGCCGATGAGTTATCGATTACCGTTGTGCCTTTAGCAGCAAACTTAGGCGCCCATTCCAGAGAAGTGCCGCCTCCTGCAGAGAAGATTGCAACATCCGGAGCTAAAGCAACTGCTTCCTCCATTCCAATAATCGTGTATTCTTTACCCTTAAACTTTATCCTCTGCCCCACCGATTTGGCTGAGGCTACTAAATACAATTCATCAAATGATACCCTGCGCTCTTCGAGCACTTTCAAAACTTCCTGACCAACCAAACCGGTTGCCCCTACTACTGCTAATTTCATTTTTATGTTTAATTTAAGAGATGCAAAAATAGTATTTTTGATAGCATGCAATGAAGAAATTCCTTTTCATTCTTCTGGTTTGTTTTAGCACACTCGGTTGTGTTGCTCAAGTTATTGATTCTTTTGCGGATGGTGACCTAACGAACAATCCTACGTGGACGCCAGACCAAGCTGGTAATTGGATTGTTGCGAACAATCAACTGCGGTCAAACTCAGCCGTTGCCAGTTCTTCATTCTACATCACTACGCCATCGGCCAAAGCAACTAATGCTCAATGGGAGTTTTGGGTTAACCTTCAATTCAATACGAGTATTACAAACTTTGTGGATGTATACCTGATTTCTGAGCAACAAAATCTATTAAGCCCAACCAACTCAGGATACTTTGTGCGGATTGGCGGCACACCCGATGAAGTTAGTTTATATAAGATCGTATCCGGAACGGCCACTATTCTTATTAACGGAGTTGATGGGATCACCAACAGCTCTAACTCTACCCTTCGCATCAAAGTAGTTCGCGATGTAAATAACCTATGGACTTTGGAACGCGATGCAACAGGTGGCAAAAACTACTTTCTTGAAGGAACGGTGACAGATAATTCGGTAACTAGCAGTAACTATTTTGGAATTCGCGTACTGCAATCAACAGCTAGTTTTTTTAGTAAACATTTCTTTGATGAGATCTATGCGGGTGAAATTATTTTAGATAATGAAGCCCCAATATTAACTCAATTGCAAGTTTTAAATAGCACGCAACTTTCTTTGCTCTTCGATGAAAAAATTGCACTCAACTCAGCGCAGAACATTCTTAACTATTCAGCCTCCAACGGAATTGGGAATCCGGTTGCAGCACAATTGCAGGTCGATGAAAAAACGGTACTGCTCACTTTTTCACAACCCTTCGCAAATGGAATTACAAATCAGCTTACTGTTGCCAATGTTAAAGATTTGTTTGCGAATGCAATCGCAAACATCGTTCAGCCATTCCTATTTTTTCAACAACAACCTGTCAATCCTAAAGACATCATCATCACAGAAATTTTTGCTGACACCAGTCCGCAGGTAGGCTTGCCCGATGCAGAATTTATTGAGATTTATAACCGAAGTATTAATCCTATTGATATTTCGGGTTGGAAATTCTCAGATGGAAGTTCAATAGCCGTTTTTACATCTAAAATTATTTTGCCTAATGAATACTGGATTGTTTGTGCAAATACGAATTTGACCTCATTAACTCCTTTCGGAAAAACAATTGGTGTTTCAAACTTTCCAACGCTAAATAATAGCAGTGATGTGTTAATGCTTCGTAACGCAAGTAATCAAACTATAGATTCGGTTAGTTACACGCTCAGTTGGTATAAAGACACCGACAAACAAGAAGGTGGTTGGACATTGGAGTTGATTGACACGAACAATCCTTGCGGGGAAGAGAATAACTGGACGGCCTCAGAAGATGCGAAAGGCGGTACGCCTGGAAAAATAAATTCTGTGAATGCTAACAAGCCCGATCTTACTGGGCCAGCGTTGCTATCTGTAACGCCTTCTCAAACAAACGAACTTACTTTAATCTTCAATGAAAAATTAGAGAAGGATTTAAGTACGATATTCTTTGAAATCACACCGACTGCAAATGTTCTTCAATCAAAATTTACCTCTGCTTCCTTGCGGGAAATTAGACTTACACTTTTGCAAGCACTTACTCCGCGTCAGCTTTACACAATAGAAGTGAAGAACCTTCGCGATTGTAGTGGAAATTTTATTCAATCAGATTTTAGCAAACTTACTTTTGCATTACCTGAAATTGCTGAACAAGGTGATCTACTTCTTACAGAAATCTTATTCAATCCGCGGTCGGGTGGCGTTGACTTTGTTGAAATTGTAAACGTCTCCGACAAGTTTATTAACTTAAAAAGTTGGGCACTGGCCAATCGACCAGTAGATGCTATTATCAATAGTAAAGTTATTGCTCTCGCGGATTTAATTATTTCACCAAGCACATTCCTGGCCGTTACAAGTGATCCTGCTATTCTTAAAAATCAGTATCCCACATCCCAAGAGAAAAATTTTATCTCGGCAACCATTCCATCTATGAATGATGATGCCGGATCAATTGCGCTTGTTTCTCCACAAGGATTGTTAATGGATTCATTTGTTTACTTAGATGATTATCATTCCGCTTTGTTAAAAGATAAAGAAGGTGTGTCGCTTGAGAGAATCTCGCTAACCAAACCTAATCTTCTCTCCAATTGGAAGTCAGCCAATGCATCCGTTGGGTTTGCTACACCAGGCTCTGCCAACTCCAACGCACGTCCTGAAAAATTTATTGACGAGAATGCCGTTCAGGTTGTACCCGAAATATTTTCACCGAATGTTCCGGGTCAGGATTTCGCGCAAATCAATTTTAAATTCGATCGCAGTGGACTAATTGCCCAGGTTAAAATTGTGGACTTGCAAGGTCGTACCATTAAAGAAATTGCTAACAACGAAACGCTTGCCTTCGAAGGTTTCTATCGGTGGGATGGCGACCGCACCGAGGGTGACAAAGCCCGCAGAGGTTATTATTTTGTCTGGTTTGAGGTACTCGATTTGGACGGATGGGTAAAGACTTTTAGAAAGCGGGTTGTGATCGGACAGTGACTCTATTAGCCAAATTCACGTGAATTTAGCTTTCTAATTAGCTGAATTAACGTAAATTTGGCTAATACGTAAAGCTGATGCACGATGAATATACTACCTCGGTCTTTGTTTCAAACCTTGCTTAAGCAAGTTGGTAAAAACAAAGTGATAGTTTTAACGGGCCCACGAAGAGTTGGAAAAACTTTTCTTTTAGACCAATTGGAAGCGACACTAAAAACACCTGTGGTACGCATGAATGGCGACTTGCCTGAGACACATCAAATTTTAAGTTCAAAAAATATTCAGTCTTATAAAAGATTGTTGGGTACATCGCGCCTGCTAATTATTGACGAGGCTCAAATGATAGACGGCATTGGGCAAATACTTAAAATAATAATTGATCATTTTAAAGATTTGACAATACTGGCAACAGGCTCATCTTCATTCGACTTAACTAATCAAATTGGAGAACCGCTTACTGGAAGACAATTACATTACCATCTTTATCCTGTTTGGCAGGGTGAGTTGAACTTATCAGAAACACATCTGGATACAGTACGCAATTTAGAAGAGCGACTATTGTTTGGAAGTTACCCAGAGTTAATTAATCTCGAAACCGAAGCAGAGAAGAGAAAATATCTTCATGAACTTGTTGCCTCTTACTTATTCAAAGACATTTTAATTTACGATCAAATACGAAACTCGAATAAGCTATCCGAGCTTCTTCAGCTAATTGCCTTTCAGGTAGGCAAGGAGGTTTCGCTACTGGAAATTGGCAGACAACTTTCAATTAGTAAAGATACCGTTGCAAAGTATTTAGATTTACTAAGCAAAGTGTTTGTGATTTATCGGGTTGGTGGGTACAGTTCTAATTTAAGAAAAGAGGTAGTAAAAACGTCTAAGTGGTATTTTGTCGATAATGGAATCAGAAATGCTTTAATCAATAACTTTAGTCCTTTAGCAGGCAGAAACGATTTAGGAGCCTTATGGGAAAATTATTTAATGGCTGAACGGATTAAGCGAAACGCATATTCTGAAAATAATGTAATCCCATATTTCTGGCGAACCTACGATCAACAAGAGATTGACCTCATTGAAGTGAAGGATGGAAAACTTTCCGCGTTTGAATTCAAGTGGCGCGACTCAAAAGCAAAGCCTCCAGTCTTCTTCACCAAAAGTTATCCAAGTGCATCTTTTCAAGTAGTAAACCGTGAGAACTATTTTGACTTTATCGACTCATAAATATTAGGGGTCTGACCGCTTGACTTTTTTGAATGTAGCGGTCTGACCCCTATTTAAACTATGAACAACTCTTCTTACTAACTAATTAATGCTAGGCATACTCGTTCAACTTATTATTTCTGCAGCACTCTTATGGTTTGTTGAAAAGCAAAGTCTGGCCGCACTAAGGCCATTCCCCGCATTAGTCCGCCCACGTCAATTTATTTTTGGATTTATAGTCAGTGCTGCGCTTTGTATAGTTGCTCAACTCTTCATTCACCCATTCAATTTGGAAACTCAATACTTTTTTTGACTACTCATTGCTATCCAATAGCATTTGGTGAGATGTCAAATCTGTTCTTTTTGATGAATTCCTCTTCAGAGGGGCACTTCTCTACATTGCAATTCAAAAGTTAGGATCGAAAAAAGGAGTTTTATTGTCCGCTATCGCACTCGGTATCTATACATTGGTTTTCATACAATGCTTTTGGAAATCCTGCCGCGATGATCTACATTTTTATTGGCACTGGGTTAATGGGGTATGTATGGGCTTATGCGTTTTCAAAAACCAGTTCAATGGCTTTACCCATTGGTTTACATCTTGGTTGGAATATGCTTTTCAATACAATTTTTTGCAAAGGCCCATGGGGCGATGCCGTGCTTATTCTTAAACAGACAGAGACCACCGTTGATTTAACAGGTATCATTTCCCTTATCAATCTCATTTTACCTATTCTCATTGTGCCACTTGTCAGCTTTTGGTTTGTTTTCCGCATAGGTAAGCAACAAGCCTCCGCGACTCTTTAGCCAAGACTTAATTAATTCCAATACATTTTTTGTTTCACCCCTCACCGCGTATTTTTGCCCATCTTTTTCAAAACCCTAAAAAGAAACAGTTTTATGGCAAAATCGAAGAAAAAACCAGCCAAACCAGCAAAAAAGGCCTCTGCGAAAGCAAAGCCTGCCAAGCCAGTTAAGAAATCAAAACCAGCCGCTAAGGCGAAAAAGATAGCTGCTAAGAAAACTGTTGTTAAGAAGGCAAAAGCACCTAAAAAGGTTGTTGCTAAGAAAGTTGAAGCCAAAAAGGTTGCTCCGAAAGCAGAACCTAAAAAAGTAGCTAAGAAAGAAGTAGCTAAACCAGTTTTGAAAAGAGCAGATGCACCGGCTCCTAAAAAGGAAATGCGCCCAATAGCGCCACCGATAAGGCTATCGCCATCTCAGTTAAATATTTTCCCTATTATAAATAAAAGACCTATTGCCCATAAGCCTGCAAAAACGGCAGTAGTTAATGAAGATAAAACCCGTTATAGCGATGTAGAGCTAAAGTGGTTTGAAGATTTGATTATGGGTAAATTGAATAAAGCCAAAGAAGAGTTCACGATTTTAAAGGATACTCTTAATCGTACCAACGATGCCGGTACCGATGCTACCTCTGGAGGTAATACAAAAGTATTAGAAGATGGAGCTGAAACTGCTGAGAAAGAAAACTTGAGCCAGTTAGCTGCACGCCAGCAAAAGTTTATGACCAATTTAGAAAACGCTTTGGTGCGTATTAAAAACGGTACCTACGGAATTTGTTCTGTTACTGGAAAGTTGATTCCCAAAGAGCGCTTGATTGCTGTGCCACATACTACACAGTCGATTGAGGCAAAAATGATGAAGCAAGATTAAATCCTCTTGAGAGGAATTAGATAGATTATTATGGATTTCTTACAAAACCACATCGAAGCATTAATTTTTTGTTCGCCAACACCTGCCAAGGTAGCTGACATTAAAGCCTGCTTATCAGAAATGTTTAATGCCGATGTGCCGGAAGAAGATATTCATGATGCATTAAAGCGAACAGAAGAAAAATTTCAAGGTGACGAGTTTTCTTTTCAGCTAAATAGAGCAGGCGGTGGCTACCAGTTTTTGACAAAGCCTGCGTATCAAACCAGCATCGGGATTATGTTGAAGCAGCAATCGAAAAAAAGATTGTCCACTTCGGCTATGGAAACACTATCAATCATTGCTTACAAACAACCGATCTCTAAAACAGAAGTTGAAAACATTCGCGGAGTAAATTGCGATTACGCCATTCAAAAATTACTCGACAAAGGGTTGATTGAAATTCTGGGTAAGGCGGAAACTATTGGTCGTCCGTTGCTTTATGGAACTAGTGCAAAATTCATGGAGTACTTCGGCATCAATGATATTATTGAATTGCCAACACCAAAAGATTTCACAACCGAGGTTAACACTATTGGCGAAACCCCCGATAATCAATAAATTAATAAACACTAGAAACATAGACCACATAGAATCAACTCTTAGCTAAGTGCTCTATTCATATCCCAATAGTTAAAGGGAGTTACGTTACAACTATCATACTCACGCATTGGCTGATTAAGCATTGGCTAATGAATAATTAATTTACATTATGCCACGTCCAAGAAAATCATCAACCGGTAAAACTTCCTTTGGTAAACGATCAGAAGCGGAGAAATCCTTTTATCATAAAAAGAAAGAACGATACGATAGCAAGTCGGAAGACAAGCGTCCGCGCCCATCGCGCAGTGCCGATCAATACAGCAGCAGCTCACATCGCTTTAGTAAAACAGGAAAACCATCATTCGGAAGAAAAGAAGAAGGATCGGGTGGATTTTCGAAACGAACTGATCGCAAGGATGAAGGTTCGGCATTTGGAAAGCGTCCTTTTCAACGCAGAGATTCTGATTCATCCAGCAAGCCGCCATTTAGAAAAAGAGAAGCCGGGTCATTTAGCAGAGACGGTGAAAGACCAAATCGCTTTGAGAAAAAACCGTTTGAGCGAAGAGACAGAAGTGAAGGCAGTGAAAAGCCACCTTTCAGAAAAAGAGAAGCTGGATCATTCAGTAAGGATGGAGAAAGACCAAATCGCTTTGAGAAAAAACCATTTGAACGAAGAGACAGAAAAGAAGGTGATGAAAAGCCTCCTTTCAGAAAAAGAGAAGCCGAATCATTCAGCAGAGATGGAGAAAGACCAAATCGCTTTGAGAAAAAACCGTTTGAGCGCAGAGACAGAAAAGAGGGTGACGAAAAGCCTGCATTCAAAAAAAGAGAAGCGGGTTCTTTTAGTAAGGATGGAGAAAGACCAAATCGCTTTGAAAAGAAACCGTTTGAGCGCAGAGATAGAAAAGAGGGTGACGAAAAGCCTGCATTCAAAAAAAGAGAAGCGGGTTCTTTTAGTAAGGATGGAGAAAGACCAAATCGCTTTGAAAAGAAACCGTTCGAGCACAGAGATAGAAATGAGGGTGACGAAAAGCCAGCGTTTAGAAAAAGGGAAAGCAGTTCCTTTGATTCAAAATCTGAAGACAAGCCTGAAGGTAAATCTGAAGATAAACCTCGGTTCGAAAAGAAATCATCTGAACGCAAAAAAGAAGGCGATGAAAAATCTCCTGCCAAAGGTGATAGCTTCGGACTTCCCTACAAGCGCAAGACCTTTAATAAAACAACTGACATAAAAACAACTAAGCGCAACGCACCAGCGGCTAAACAAAAATCCGATCCGGATTTAATTCGCTTGAATAAGTTTTTAGCAAACAGTGGTGTTGGCAGTCGCAGAGAAGCAGACGAACTTATTAAGATGGGTTTAGTAACTGTGAACGGAGAAACAATAAGCGAAATGGGTTATAAGGTTAAGTTAACCGATGAAGTTCGATATGAAGGAAAAAAATTAAAAGCCGAAAAACCTGTTTACATTTTATTAAATAAGCCAAAAGGTTTTATCACTACCACAGACGATCCACAAGATCGCAACACGGTGATGGCATTAGTTGCTAATGCTGGCAAAGAGCGCATCTATCCGGTTGGCCGATTAGATAGAAATACAACAGGTTTATTGATGCTTACCAATGATGGCGATTTAGCTGATAAACTTACTCATCCTTCTTATGGTGTAAAAAAGATTTATAAAGTTGAATTGGATAAGCCACTTTCAAAAAATGATTTTGTAAAAATAAAAGATGGCGTTCATCTTGAAGAAGGTCGCGCGATGGTCGATGATCTGGCTATTATTGGAGATGACAACAAAGTAGTTGGCCTCGAACTGCACATCGGCTGGAATAGAATTGTGCGTAGAATTTTCGAATCGTTAGACTATCAAGTTATAAAACTGGATCGCGTTGTTTATGCCGGGCTTGATAAGAAAGATCTTGGCCGTGGGCAATGGCGATTTTTAAAACCAGAAGAAGTTGTAGCATTGAAGCATTTTAAATAACAACTTCAATTTTTTTTTATCAAAATAAGAGCGACAGATTATCTAATCTATCGCTCTTATTTTTTACTCACTCTTCAAATTATCTACCGGATTAACAAACACTGCTCGCCACGTTTGTGAGCCTATGGTAATGGTTGCAAACAAGAGTAGCAAGGCTATTCCTAATCCTATCACATAAAAATCAACCGTAACGTGGTAGGCAATCTTTTCCAGCCACAAGGTGTTTACGAAATAGGCAGCGGGTACTGCAATTAAAATTGCCATTAGAACAACAATGAAAAATCCTTTTGATAATAAATAAACAAGCGAGCCATTACTGCTTCCTAACACTTTTCGAATGGATACCTCTTTAATACGCGTTTCGGTAGTGTAGGTAGCCATGCCTAAAAGCCCAAGGCACGATATCAGGATTGCCAAAAAAGAAATCACACCTAAAATTCTCACCAAGTCACCAAAGAACATGTCGTAGATTTTATGAATCTCATCGTAAAAATCTTTGTAATCAAGTTTTAGATTTGGATTGATTAGCGACCATGCTTGTTCAATAGAGGCAGCAGCATCTTTAAAATCGCCAGTATACTTTACCTGCACTAGTTGAAAATCGCTCGGATTATAAATTAGTGCCAAGGGTGCCATTTTCTCAATTAGTATTTGATGGTTGTAATTTTTGATTACTCCAATTATACGCGAATGCGTGGAATCACCCTGATTAATTACTTCTTGCCCAATGGCATCAGCGGCACTTTCAAATTGAAATGCCTCTACTGCTTTTTCACTTATCACCAGATAGGCTTCATTGAGTTTTCCAGATTCTGGTAAATAAAAATTACCTGCCACTAACTCAACATCAATATTTTTAAGGTAGTCTTCATCAACGCTAAACGTATTGACATTTGTCCAATCTTTATCTTCAAGTGCCCGCTTAAAGTCGGTAGCTCGCGTGCTGCCAGCAGCCGGAATGTGCGAAGCAGCACTTACACTTTGTATATTGCTATGCTTAAGCAATTCTGTTTTGAGTGTTGTTGCCGAAGAGTTACTAAGTTGTACCACAATTTTATTTTCCATGTTAAATCCATGGTCAGCCTTCAAAAAGAGTTGCAATTGATTGTAGACTACAATTACCGAAAGAATAAAAATTAGCGAGAAAGTAAATTGAGCAACCAGCAAGCCCTTGCGCAAACCCATGCGCGAAAAGAGTTTTATGTTTGAAAAACCCTTGAGCACATTAACGGGTTTGAAACCACTCATAACCACAGCCGGAAATAACCCAGCCAACACACCAACTACTAACGCAAATCCGATGAAGACAGCATAAATAACATAGTTTGTCTCAAGATCCCATTTCATAAAATGTGCAAAGCTCAATCCAAGTATTAAGGGTTTTACCATAAGGAGCATTATCAAAGCAAGGATTAAGGCGAACACAGAGACTATGATAGACTCCGACATAAATTGCGTGAATACATGCCATCTTAAAGCACCTGTTACTTTGCGTACACCAATCTCTTTCGCGCGCGTCAGTGATCTTGCGATAGACAGATTTGTGAAATTGAAACAGGAAGTAAGCATTACAACACCGGCCAATCCTGCAAAAAAGTAAACGAACACCCAGGGAAGAAAAGGTCCGATTGGATTGTTAATGAAAGAACCAGGCGTGATACTGGTTAGCGACTGCATTTGATATATAATCTTATTTTGAGTCTCGGGTTTTGGCAATTCGGCAAAATGATCTTCCTGAATTTTTGAAAGATGAGACTGAATTTCCAAGATGCTTTTACCGGGTTCAATCAGTATATAAACCCAACCAGCCGTGTATTGATACCAATTATCTAAGTCATCGCTTCTGGTACCAGTACCTATTTCGCTTATATACGTTGCTATACTGGCCAATGCTTCAAAAGCAATATGCGATTTGTTATCAGTCTCTTTTAACACACCTGTTACTTTATACGGCCCAGCCTCACCTACCATAAAGGTTTCTCCAACAGGATTTTCTTCCTTGAATAATTTACGAGCCGCTTGCTTAGTTAGCACGACTGAGTATGGTTCGTTGAGGGCTGTGCTTCTATCACCGTGTTCAAGCTCCAATTGAAACAAGTCTATAAACTCAGGATCAACAAAATACCCGGCAACAGGAATATTTACACTCTGTTCAATTTCCATCCAATGATTACCAAATCCACGAACAATCCGTACTGCTTTCTCTACGCCAGTATAATTCTCTAGCAATTCTTTTTGTATAGGTAATGTAGTGGTTGCTGTTTCACTAAATTCATTCCCTTTCTCATCAGTTGGAATACTATTTAACCTAAAGATGCGATCGCGTTGTGTGTTGTATCGGTCGTACATCAGTTGGTCGGCCACCAACATCATGATGCCCATACAAATCGACATGGCAATGGCGAGGCCAAAGATGTTGATGAAAGAAAAGAATCGATGTTTTAACAAACTGCGCAGCGTGGTTTTAAAATAATTTCTAAGCATAGAAATTTCAGATTAGTATGTACTAAATGATAATTGATTCTTGTAGGATTGAAATGATATCCCGTTGTTCGTTTTACTTCTATTACTTCAGAACTTCTTTTTTGATAATAAAGTAGTAAAGTAAAAATCCAAACGATACAGAAACTGCAAATAATCCATAAGGGAGCGGTGAGTCACCTGCTGTAGGAATGAACTCCATAATTATAAGAGAAAGCCCGCCAAAGAAAACAATCAGTCCCCACTTTAATGCACTGTACTTGTTGTCAGATGAATGTTGTTTAAAAATGGCCTGAGTGTCATCGTTTACAAATCCTTTTTCAATCATCTTCTTTTTAAGAATATAATCAGTCATTACTCGGGTAAATAAAAATATAGTGGCGCCAAAACTTCCTATAATAGTAATTGGCATAAGTACATCCTTTAGTGCTTCATTCATATGTTTAATTTTTTAAGTGTAAAATTAGTTCTGAGTCTTAAGACACCAGCTAGCGCGACAATGTTGCAGTTATTCAAAAATGATTTTATGTACAAGCCCCTAAACGACTCAACGACCAGTATCGTTAATCTGATATCTTAAAACTTTATCTCAATTTCTGCAACATCGGTGGAAAAAGACACGTCTAACACTTGAATGATTGATGACAGAACCCTTGTCTCACAAATATTAAGTGGAGATAAGCAGGCCTTTCGCGTGATGATCAAACAAAATGAAAAGCTTGTAAGTCACATGATTGGGCGTTTGATTGACCGAAATGAAGATAGAGAAGAACTTTGTCAGGATGTGTTTATGAAAGTGTATGAGAAGTTGGATGAATTTTCTTTTCAATCGAAGCTAAGCACCTGGATTGCTACTATTGCTTATAGGCATAGTATCAATCATCTGCGAAAGCGGAAAATTGCTATTAGCGATTTGCCAGAAGAGGAAAGTAAAATAGAACGGTTTGTTGCCATTGATGATGCATCAGAAACACTGGCCGATCAACAACTGGATGAAATAGTTTTTGCTTTTATTGAAAAACTTCCACCTCAATACAAAGCAATACTAACTTTATACCATGTACAGGAAATGAGCTACCCTGAAATAGTAGAGATTACAGGCTTGCCTGAAGGAACTGTGAAAAATTATTTATTTCGGGCGCGACAATTATTGAAAGAAAAAGTAAAGAAGTATCTTGGCAAAGAGGTTGAATTATGAAACTGACTGACGAAGAACTACAAACTAAAATTGAACAAGGTCTGACCGAAACAAGTGCCGATGCACAGGCTTATCAGCACGTTTTTAAAGTATTAAAAATAGATCCTGAATTTAATTTACCTATTCAATTTGCTAATCGCCTTATTTCTCTGCTTGAAAAGAAAGAAGAGAAACGAGACTATTTTTGGCTAGCCATAGGAATCCTTCTTTCTATTATTTCATTGATAGCAACCATTGCCCTTGTTGCTGAGCGTTGGTCGATAAATAGTTTTTCATTTCTTTCAAGTAATGTTGGGTTGGTTGTTTTTGGAGTTTTGTTTGTTGCATTTTTGCAATGGGTTGATAGGAGGGTTGTTCGTAAGCATCTGGATTTGAAGGGCTCTTGAAAAAATTGGGTAACTTTATATTGAACAATTAATTTTAAAAATGACAAAGTACTCAATCATCTATGCAAAAGACGTTGATGGCTATTGTGCTTACGTACCAGATTTGTTTGAATGTATTTCGGCAGGAAGACGCCACAAAAAGTGAGGTGGCTGAGAATAGTGTAGAAGCCATTAAACTTCATATCAAAGTGATGCGAGCATCTGGGTTCGAAAATTCCGGAAGCTAATTCAGAAGGGAAACTCTTGTGATTGTTTAGCCTTCCAGAGAAACACTTAAATAGTATTATAAGGAAGAATCTTTGAAATAATTGTAGTAGTCTCGAAGATAGGAACAATACCTTATCGCGATACCGTTTTATAAATGTCGATATAAAACCTTTCCAATAACCGCATATCTTTGGTAATTATTTCTGCATTGGCTGTCAAACCCTCTCTATATTGAATTTGCTTGTTATTAGAGGTTGTAAAGCCATTGGTCAAATTCACTTTTGCGAGATAGCCTTTCTCACCAGCGATTGTGCTGATAAAACCAATCTCGCCACTCACAAAACCAAATTCCTGAAACGGATAGGAGGAAAATTTCAGTAATACTTTTTGACCTATTGCTACTTTACCAAAGTTTGCCTGCGGAATCTCGAGCTCGGCAAAGTATTGGCTGTTACCAGGGTTTACAAAACATATTAACTCACCGGCCTTCAGCTCTTGATTTTCCTGAATAAACGAAACAAACTCAACGCGTCCTGATATAGCACTGGTAAGAATAAATTTCCGCTTCCATTCGCTTACCTGACTCGTTAATGTATGTATAGCCTGACTAAAAATGCCAGCTTGTTGGTCAATCGAGTTTTGTAAATCTAGAATCTCCTTTTCTTTGGCTGTTAACTGACTGTTGTTGTTTATAATAGCTGAATTGATTTGCGGAAGTGATAGTTGCTTGCTAATAAGTTTACTTTGTTCGAGCCGATAATCAAAATCTGAAATTACCTTTTCTTTATTCAGGGTTTCATTTGCCTTAAATGTCTTCTTTGTAAGGGTTAAATCTTGTTCTTGCAATTCAAGCTGTTGCATAAGGTTTGCCTGAAGCTTTTCTAGATTATTTTTCTCACGGTCAAGCAGCAGCTTCCTTTTTTCATAGAAGCCGCCCGGCAAAAAGTTACGAAAAACAATCAACGATTGTGTAAAGGTTTGAAAAGCTGGTTGCAATTCTCCTAGATGGTCAAAGTTATTCTCAAAATCATGATTTTGTAAACTAGTTGAGTCTGGGTTTTGATCAAGAGAATCCAAAAACGTTGACAGATTTAAAATCTCAGCATGATTGGCCGTTGATTCCAAATAGCCAATCGGCTGGCCTTTAGCTACTTTTTCATTTTGGGTAACCAACAGTTTCACCAATTTACCCGACTGTAAACTAATAACAGGTTTTGGCGCATTGATAGAAGTTAATTTAGCCGTAGCCTGAATGAGATCAGGATATCGGATAAACCAACAGGCTGCCACAATTATAAAAAGCAATACAAGAAAAATTACATTGCTCCAGCGAACCAGAAAGCTAGGTCTATGCGATACAATTTCCTGAAAAGTATCTGACCGAAGTTCGCGTTTCGTTTCTTCTTTGCGCACGGTATCATGGCCATTTTCGCCTGGCACTGTAGTTTTGTTCCAACTGATGTATTCTTCCGGCATACTTTTTCAAATAAATTTTCTGACCTCACCCCCAACCCCTCTCCGGAGGAGAGGGGTGACTGTTCTATTAAAGTTTACCGATATAAATACATCCTCTTGATCGTATACAATTGGTTTGCCCGCGAAAGGAAAATTATGCTAACGCTAAATTTCATCAATTACCCAAGGCAAGTTGATTTTTTACCAGTTCATAATATTTACCTTTTGCCACTGTTAACTCAATGTGATTTCCCTCCTCAATTATTTCTCCATTTTCTAATACAATAATTTTATCTGCATCTACCACAGTACTTAGCCTGTGCGCTACCACAATCACCGTTCTGCCGTTAAAAAATTCTTTCAGGTTGGCCATAATAACCTGTTCGTTATTGGCATCCAAGGAGTTGGTTGCCTCATCAAAAAAAATAAACGTTGGGTTTTTATAAACCGCCCGAGCAATTAAAATGCGTTGTTTTTGTCCGGCACTTATTCCGTTACCCTCCGCCCCTATTTTAGTGTTGAACCCCAACGGCATGGCTTCTATAAAACTAAGAATGTTGGCAACTTTACAAGAATAGATCAACTTTTCCTGTTCGGGATTTTCGTCACTCACGGCTATGTTGTTAGCGATGGTGTCGCTAAAGATGTAGCTGTCTTGCATTACGCAGCCACACTGCCTGCGCCAAAATTTAGCTGAGAAATTTCTCAAATTGTTGTCGCCTAATTTTATTTCTCCACTATATTGATCATAAAATTTCAGCAACGCTTTAAGCAAGGTTGTTTTGCCACTACCACTTACGCCAACAATAGCGGTTGTTTTTCCTTGCGGGATTTGCAGGTTTATGTTTTTCAAAACGGGGGCGTTGCCCGCACCGGAATAGGTAAAAGAAAAATTGTTGAGTGCGATGGTTTGGTTAGTTGGTAGTGTTGTAATAAACTGCTTGTTTGTCGGCTCTTCATCTTCCAATTGATGGATTTCATTTAATCGTTCAAGCGAAATTTTTGCATCTTGTGCGCGTTGTGCAAAGCCAATCAGTTGCTCCACGGGGCTGTTGAGTTGGCCGATAATATATTGTATGGCTACCATTGCTCCTAAAGTTAGCTGGCCATCTAAAACTGCCTTGGCAACCAAATACGTAACCAAAATATTCTTACCCTCATTGATAAAAAACGCTCCGGCCTGCTGGTATTGACTTAGCGAAAGGGATTTAAAATTTAGTTTAAACAGCGAGGCTTGCACGCCTTCCCATTCCCACCGCTTTAAGTGCTCGGCATCATTCAACTTAATTTCCTGCATGCCTTGTATCAATTGCACGGTGACTGAATTCTCGCGTGACGAAACCGCAAACTTTTTATAATCTAATTGCCGCCTGTATGATAGAAACACTTGTATCCATAAAAAATACAGCGCGCTGCCGATTATAAAAATGGTAAACACGGTAGTGTTGTAGATAAACAGTACAACTGAAAATACAGCAAGATTGATTACTGAAAACAACGTTTGCAAAGCTGTGCCGGTAATAAATTCTTCTATGCGGTGGTGGTCGTTAACGCGTTGAAGAATATCTCCGGTTTGTTTGCTATCATAATAGCTAAGTGGCAGTCGCATCAGTTTCATCCAAAAATCGGAGAGGATGGCCAGGTTTATGTGTGTGCTTACAAACAGCAAGATGCGGCCCCGCACAAACTCCACTATGGTGCGGCCAAAGAACAACACAAACTGGGCAATAAGTATGATTTGTATAAAGTGTAGATTTTGCGTGTTGATGCCTGTATCAACAATACTTTGGGTAAGGAATGGAAAAATAAGTTGCAACAAACTGCCAATGAGCAAGCCTGTGAATAGTTGAAAAAGTTGACTCTTGTATTTAAATGCATACTGACTTAACAAGCCCCAGCCAATGCCCGTGCCTTTTTCATCGTCCTGCTGATAAAACCTTGCTGTGGGCGTTAACATAAGTGCCACACCTTTTGCTGTTCCATTTTCCTGGGTGGAAAGCCAAAACTTTAAGAACTCAGCTTTTGAATAGGTGACTAAACCCTGAGCAGGATCGGCAACTGTCAATCTTTTTTTATTGGCTTTTGGGGTAAGCACTACAAAGTGATATTGATCCCAATGTAATATGCAGGGCAGCGGTGCATCAGCCAGCAATTGCTCAAAGGTAATTTTTGCACTTATTGTACGAAAGCCAAACCGTTCAGCAGCTTCTGATAAACCCAACAAGGAACTTCCAGTTGTGCCAACCTCGGTTTCTCTTTTTAATCGTTCTGAGTTTATGTTTTTACCATAATGTTTAAAGATCATGCGTAAGCAGGTAGGGCCGCAGTCCATGGCATCGTGTTGGCGGTATATAGTAAATCCTTTAAATGCCATGCCGAAACCTGGTGGGAGTAATCGAGAAACTATCCGGTATGGACTTTACCTTTTTGGGTATTGCAACTTTTTTAAAAAGCACTAAATGATAGAGAAGAATTTCGTATCTATTCCTATAAATAAGTTTACCTCTTTGCCACTTCATTCTACCGGGTGAGCCTTCAACAATGAGAAAATCAAAATGGACTTTCAAATAGTTATTTTCCGCAAGCCTTTTTACTAAGTGGGTCATACTTTCTACTTCCGAAGCAATTTCAGTGTAGTATCTGCCTTCGGTAAAACCATCCCATTGAAAGTTAGTTTCATCAAAACAATAGTGTTGTTCAGCAGCAAGCACTTTCTTGTAGTCTTTACTGAGTGTAAAGAGGTTATTAATTTTGTCAGTATTTCGGAAGATCAGGAACTGACCAGTTAGGAAGTCATGACGCACACTAATCAAGTCATAATCACGTAAAATTTGACGGGTTATAAATGCTCTAATGTCACCAAAGACTACATCAAGATCAGCATGCACCCAGAAATTATAACCTTTTAATAGATCCGCAAAGATTAGCCCATAGGCCGGTTTAAAATCACAAAGTTTATAGCCATTAGTTATATTCGTGGCGAAACCTAAGACTTGTGTTGCGCGCCTGTTTATCTCACCCAACGTGCTATTAATAAGTCTTACGTTGTTCGGCAACTGCTTAGCGTAACTTCTGTCATCGGTTATAATTATAAAATCAACGGTGCTATTGAAGCCGCATGAATAAATGAAATAATCAACATACCAAGGTAGCTTGCCCATGTAACAGGTAAGCACAACAATTGATGGTTCGTTTAATTTAGCTCGCACGGTAGAAAACTATCGAAACTCCCTGATCTTTATTATTCATTTATAAATGAATAATATGCTTACAGTGAATAGGGTTATACTTCGGTTAGAAACCCTTTCGACAAATAACTATTTTCTCTGTAACAATGATTTTATTTGACTTACAATTTTGTTAGACAAGGGAAGAGGAGCATTTACGCTCATAATCTTTTCCAGTGCTTAGAAGCGCCCACTTGGCATTATTGAAATCCAATCCGAAAAATTTCGGTATCTATTTTATTTACTCCGAAGAGGCGGTTGCCTTAAAAGGTGGTTGACCATCGGTGAGTTATTCAGAAAATTTTATTTGTTTGGGCGGGTCAGAAAAAAGAAATCTTTACAATGATCCAGCCAACAAGTACAGTTCCATAGGTAGAAATTACGACAATCGCTGCCCGCCTCAAGCCAAAATCAAGCAGTCTGCTCAATCCGAAGATCAATAAAGTGATATATGTGAATTCAAACAAATTTATCATTTGATACAAATAAGCAAATTCATCAGTATTTTCCTTACTCAAGAAAACAAACAAGGAGAACGGGTAAAAATTTGAGTAATCAGTAAATGAATAGGTTTCCCGGAAAAATGAAAGAAAAACTATTTTGTACAAATCACGTGAAAGAAACGTAAACTCTGCCATAACAACTATTAGCAACAATATATCAAACGAAGACTGACTTTCGTTTTTTTTTGCAGTCAATACAATACCTGCGCTAAGGATTGCTGTTACAAAAATGAATTTTACTAAATAATAAATTGCCTTAAGCGAAAAATTAGATATAATAAACCCTTGTAAACTGGCTTCCGTACTTCCATTAAAAATACTTACAGGTTCATACACATAAAAGAAATCCCAATACAAAGTAGCAAACAGTACTAAAAGGAAAAGAAGAATTGTTTTGATACTATTCATTATTTTTTTTGAACTGTGCATTGATAGAGTCTTTCAATTCCAAGTCTTTAACTCGGTCTTTTGTAAGGGGATTTAGTATTACTGCGTTGTAGTTCTTCCAAAATTGCTCATTATAAGGTTTATTAATTTTATACAAATCCTTTTCTTGATCCTCCGCTTCTTTCCACTTGATCTTTAAACTTCGTTCATCAAAAATATTGGTGAGTAAAAAAACAACATCTATATACTGCTTTTCGATTTTTTTTCCCGTCTTAAAAATTGCTTTAGCATCATATGGGGATTCAGTTTTATGGATAAACGTAGGAAAATAATGACCCCCGATCTTCCTATACAGTATCTCTGATTTACTAAAAAACTTGTTTTCAATCAACCATTCAGGTTTTATTTCATTTCGCGATGGATTCGGTACACTGAGGTGCTCAATCTTCACAATTGCGTAATCAGCGGCATTAATGAAAAATCTGACGTACTCATGTCTGAAGAAGTTTGAAGCAGGAGGAGTTTGCATTGAGATAACAAAAACTTTTTCTCCATCGAAAATGGTATGCCCTTCGTAGTTCTTATCTAAAAGGGCAATATGCCGTCTTGTAAGAATTCTATTTTCAATCTCCTCGGATATGGTGCGTACATAATTCTTTTGGAAAATTGTATAAAGCTCATTTTGCTCACCCATAGCACTGACAAATAGCTTATCTACAACATCATAATGTTTGAAATCATCACTTTTCCGCAGCTCTAAAATCTTAACTCTGTTTTTTGTTTCACCTTCGTTTGAGAAATAATTTCTTTGATATCCTACTTCTTGCACCCTAATAGATGCTTCTATCAATCGAGTATATGCCGTGTCTTTTAAAGATACTTCTCGAAAAAAACCTTCTATTAGATGACTTTTTGATGGATAGTTAAATCGAATAAAATGAACCGCAGTATTATATATTAGACTGGCTGAATCAACACTATTGCCAGTAATAACAACCGCGTTAAGTTCATATACTGCTTCCTTTAATAGAAAATTCATTTCTTGATTTAGCTGCCGTTGAACCTCAAAAATTTCCTTTTGAAACCCTACTCCGGAAACACATACCTTAATAGGAGAGCTTGAATAGGGTATTTTAACCTCGTACTCACCTTCTGAATTGGTGACGGTACCGATGGCAGATCCTGCGACATAGACATGGACGTATGGTATGCCCAAACCATCGATTTCTGATTTCACAATTCCTTGTATTTGAAAAGTTTCAGGAATTAAAAGCTGTTGAGATTGAAGTTCAGTAACGAGCAAGTGAAAAATAATATAAAAGCTTACTTTCGACTTCATTTAGAATTAATAAATGTACTTTTTTATTTGCTGTCTAAGTTCTAAGATTAAGGGGAAACGAATTCCCCTAAATTTATTACAAATTGAGCTTAACAGTAATAGTTATTGCAGTGCCTGTTAAATGCCGAAATCATGTCGTATGTAATTGGATTATGAGTCATGATAAAGCAAAGTGTTGAGCAATACTCCAGTGTAGTAACGTTACTCCCCGCCATAATCCCTTTCATTTCATCCCTGCTAAGCACATCTTTGATGTTCTTAAAGCTCATTTTTTCTGTTTTCATTTTTTCTTTGTTTAGTTCTTGAAATTACCCCAACAGAAAGTCTTTTGTTATTCAAATGTAATGAATAGTATGCTTTTAGTGAATAACTGGAGTTACGCAAATTCTATATACGATAGCAGCCTGAGCTTGTCGAAGGCTATTTTGGTCATTCAAAACCCGATTTCGACAGGCTCAATCTGCCACGTTACTGTAACTTGCGTAACTCCAGTGAATAAGAGTATTCATCTGCTGTGTAGAGAAATAACTTCCGGTCAGCTAAGCTTTCCATTATACTGGGTCGCAAACCTGACGACAAAGGAGAATTCCATTATAAAACCGGTGCCATTATTTCTGCAAAGTCTCTTGCAACTCCCTTTCGATAAGTCCCTCTATTGATTTGTCTCCTGGGCGCGGAGCATTTGCATGCAAAATCATTCCGGTTTTTCCATACAACAAATATCGAGGAATAGATGTGACTTTTAAATCTTTCTGTAAGAAGGAGGAAAACCGATTCTTTATCAAAAAACTATTTTCTAAACCATACTTAGTTGCCGCCTTCTTCCACTTAATAGAATCGGCATCAATTGATAGATAAATAAATGTTACCTTCTTATTCTTAAATTTTTCTTTAAGCTTTTTTGAACCAGGGAACTGCGCAATACATGGAGCGCACCAACTTGCCCAAAAATCTACATATACAATATCTCCGGAATAAGTTAACTCGAAACCCCAACTTTCGGGTAGTCAAATTGCTTAGCTCATCCAATGTTGTATGAACCAGTTTCACGTTTGAAGGAAGCTCCATTTCATATCCAACATTATCTGTTACAATAAAAAAATTTACCGTTGGGTTATATTTACAAGAATGAATAAAGTAATTGAAGTACCATGGAAGTTTACCAAAGTAGCATATTAGAACTGCAATTGTCTTTTGTTCTTTCATATATTCAATATGACGTGCTTCGTCAGCGCGTACTCGAGTTTTAACCGGACGTATGTGAGTTCCAACATTTCGTAATCAAGAATGTAAAGCAAGTACACAAGTTTCGTCAGCACGTATACGAGTTCCAACATTTTGTATACAAGAATGTATCGCATGTTTGTCCTAAAATAAAAACAGGATGCTCTCTTGTAAAAACATCCTGCCTGCATACATGCACCTCCCCCTACACCCCCACTCGCGAGGCAGTATATTTTCTTTCTTTTATTAATCCTGAGTTCCAGTTATCAGCTTCACCCCTTTCTAAAGTCCGAAATATCTTATCAGTAAGTTCTACTGTTTTTATGTAAAAGCCATAGTTACGATCAGCTTTGATTTTCTGTCCATTTAGAACTATACCTTCAGGTTTAATATAAATTTCATCATCCTTAGCCCAACTCCACTTTCCATATACTTCAGTCTCTCCAGTAACAAGAAGACAAGTCCCATCAGTTAGAAATTTATACTTCTCAGTCATCATAGGAAAACCATCAATTGATCCTTTTTCAATCGTCCAAATTGAAGAAGTCAAAAGATCACTTCTGTTTGATTTATTATTCTGTCCGCATGACAGAATAATAAATAATAAGGTAATAGTCAGTAACTGTTTCATATAACTTTATTTTAATTTATAATAACCGATTCATTGTCCGAAGGCACTAGCCACAACGTTCAGCTTGCTGTCAGTGGCGAGAATTTGAACCACGCTCTGTCCGCTTTGCCGAAACGTTGAATAAATGTAACACTTTTTCTTTACACGTCAACCCGCCACTGTGCAAAAGCTAATAAGGTCTTCAAATGTTGCCACGTTTTTGGCATGGCCGGTTTCTATTGTAGATGCCATAAGTGTTGCGTTTAAAATTTTACAAAATGAGAATAACGGCATCGGATATTGAGAGTTATGGTTATAAAATTGGTCTCTGCAATTGAAACTCATACGTTAAATCATATTTATTTAGGCTCATCCTTTATTCTGTGCGTAGAAATAATAGATACTGACTGATCATAGGCAGAAAATCCTCTCATCTCTTCTTTCATTGAACGGTTTTATGAAAGAGAGAGGCCTTGTCTGTTAGTAAGATATAGTCAACATCGGTCTGCCTTGTGATATTATTTTCTTTAAGAATTGAGCCGCGGATTAAGCTGATCTTTTTCCCCAAGCTTTCTCTAACCTTGCTGATTCAATTACAACCTTAAAAGGATTTTGTAATTTCTTTACTTTCCACTAATAGTTTTAATATTGGTGATTATTTCTTCCCAAAGCCTTTAAGGCTTTGGGAAGAAAATAACTTGTGAAAGCGGTAAAATCTAAGACGAAGTTAGCAGCAATAAATATTCCCGCTATTAGCCAATCCACAACAGCTTGAAACCCAATAAGTACATATAGTAGCACCACTAGTGCAACAACTCCTACAAGAATACCCTTCCACCCCTGACCCCGCCATAATACTCTTCATCTCATCCCTGCTAAGCACATCCTTGATGTTCTTAAAGCTCATTTTTTCTGTTTTCATTTTACTTGAAGTTAAATTGTTTTGTTAAAAGTTTCAACCTGTTTCACTCTGATAGTTATCATTGTGGGTACAAGCCCTTTAAAACCCCTGTTTTGGCCAAACAATATTTTTATGCCGGTTGCAGGGCAACCTCTGCTTTTTTCTCCTGTTTCATTTTCGCGCCCAACCCGGGCAGCATCGCTATTAAATCATCGACCGTATAATGCTCGGGTAATTGGTATCCGTTGAGGAAAAACGTAGGCGTCTGCTGCACGCCCACCGTTGTTGTCCAGGCATTTTGAGTAACGGCCAAGCGTATGCATTCCTCCCTTACTTGCTCATCCACACGCCACTTTTCAGCAAACTTTTCCAAATCCCATAGTGCAAACCAATCGTGCAACAACTGCAAGGTTATTTCCTGTTCGTCAGGTTTTGTATGTGCATGGGTAAGCCACGCGCCCAGCAAGTAGCTGCCTGCATCAAGACCATTTACTTCGTAGGGGGCACTTTTTACAAACCGAAAAATCACGTGCACGCTATCCGCATAAACGGCCAGCAACTGATCAACAACTTTATGTTTCACTTTGCAGGGGTTGCAGTATAGGTTGCTCACCATTACTATTTGAATGGCCGCCTCAGAGTTACCCACGGTCATTTCTTTTTCAAAGAAAGGCGTCTCTATTTTTGCTTGTTGGCTTAATAAATTTAAAAACACTTCGGCATTGTGTTTTATGCGCAAACCGCTGGCATCCATGTTCAATTTACCGTTTCGGTCTATCACAGTCTTTATCAATTTGATAATCGCGCCAAGCCCGGCAAACAAAATGAGCAGCCCCACACCATGCAGAAGATTAACATCAACCCGTTGTAACCCTCCGGTAAAATAAGCGGCTGCAAATACGCACGCCTGCACAAACAAAATAGCAACCACCACTAAGCATAGCTTGCACCAGGTTTTTGCTACAAACTTTTGGTAGTACAGCGAGAACCCAATGATGGGAAGTGTTAGCAAGGTAGGTATGATTAGCAGTTGCAAAAAACTGCTGCGCACAGTAGGAAAGATGTTGGTGCAGGTTAACGCTACAACTTGAAAGAGAAAATAAGCACTGGCAACTTCGGAAAGGCTAACACCAAAAAACTTTATATCTGCTTTTAAGATTGCATCGCAGTTGGTGTTTTTACCCGTATTGCAAAAATTGTCAATGGCTTTATTAACGATGCCCAGTTCTTTTGCAATAAGAAAATATCCGGTTACTGCACCTGCAAGCGCGGTAGTTAGCATAGCAATGGCAACCCAGTTAACCTGATTGAACAAAGGCAACAGTATGACGGTTGCCAACACACCGATAAGAAAAATAGCGAGCCTCTTTATGCTTAGGTCAAATGCATATAGCTGATCATTAATCGAGTCATGTACTTTATTAATTGGTTCGGCCTGTAGCACAACCCCGCCCCATTGCTGAAGCACCTCTTTGTGTTTTGATAACTCAGCTGCGTTGCGAATCAGTAACAGATCGCCACTGCCTTTGTCCAAAGGCAAGAGATACGGATACCCAATTGAGGTAAGTTCTTGCTCGTAAATTCTTCGGGCGGCATGGGGGATACCCAACCGCTCGAAAACATCGGAGACACTCAGCAGCGAAGGATAATCAGGATGCGATTGAATAAGCTTTCGAACATACCGTTTAGACACAGGAACGTGCAATGCTTTTAGAAACCGAGCGACTACCTGCTCCATAAATTTTTTAGATACATGTAAGAAACCATAGCAATTTGTTAATTTTTTGATATAAAATATATTCAATATTCAATATTCAATATTCAATATTCAATATTCAATATTCAATGTTCAATGTTCAATGTTCAATGTTCAATGTTCAATTGTTTTTTAAACTATTGCCCAATGATTTTCTTCATAGAATATTTTTTGGATACATGTATGAAATTCTATCTTTTAGTCAATGATCACTATTCATTACGCGTGAATAGTATGCTTATCTTGCATAAAAATATTCACAGCCTTGCCAGATGCTAAAAATTGGTACACAGCTAAGAGCGTTGCGTTTGCAAAGAGGTTTTTGCCAAGAGTACCTGGCGCATGAATTGAATATGACGCAGGGCAATTATTGCAAGCTTGAAAGTGATCATCACTTTCCCTCTGCAGCGGCTTTGGAAAAATTAATTTCGTTATACGGTATCCCCGCGCAAGAATTGATAAGCGAGAGTAAAAAACAAATTCAAGACAGTGATCCTGAGCATTCAGTAAAAACGGTTATCGTATCGCAAGACGCACAAAAATTGGTGGATGAATTGCTAACAGCTAAGGAAAAGATTATTGACCTTCAAGCAAAGCATATTGAATTACTCGAAACAAAGTTGCGGAATTTGGACCATCTTTAAGATAGCGGCCCCTTTTGCAATCCTGATTGTTTCCTTTCGCCACTTATAGAAATTCAGAAACCTTTTCTATCTTGATTGAGTAAATAGTGTCTGTTTATTCAATCCCAACTACATGAAGAAATTCTACACCCCACTTTGTGCGATGTTCCTGCTTTGGAATCTTCAAACACAAGCCCAAGAGCCCAAAAAAGAAGAAAAGGCTGATACCACTAAAAAAGAAAAGCCTAAAA